>Ga0115566_10000505_pt1 | contig 33801 bp, 51 predicted proteins | sample COGITO_mtgs_1204_3_FD_87173 | JGI IMG/M metagenome (GOLD analysis project Ga0115566, IMG submission 87173) | Pelagic marine microbial communities from North Sea - COGITO_mtgs_120405 | ecosystem: Environmental > Aquatic > Marine > Epipelagic | place: Germany:Helgoland, sampling site Kabeltonne...
GGTGTATTAGCGATAGTAAACTCTGAGCCAGATTGTGTAAGTCCAATGCTTGTGACTGTACCTGTGTTGCTAGGAGTTATAACTGTGTAGGTTATGTTCGTTGAGCCTAGTGATCCATCACTATCAGTAGTGCATAAAAATATTTTATTATCATTAGCTGTTCCTTGATTAACAACAACCATGCCACCAGATAATTCTGAAATTGAGTCGTGTTCTGGATCTCTACTAGCAGCACCACTTGACACAGATAAATAAAGACCATTTTCTGTTGCATCAGTTTGATCTTTTAAAAGTACACGATCTCCTGCAACTAAAGTTACACCATCTATTGTGTCTCCTGCTTCTAAACCATTAGAAATATTTACGTTTGCTGTAGAACAACACTCTGCAATAGTTCTAGTTCTTAATCCTGCTACTGCATCATCAACATATGATTTTATTGCGACATCAGAATTTGAAGAAGGACTACCAATTCCTGTAATTGAGCCTCCAGAGATAGATACAGAATTTGCACCTTGAACTGCTATTGTTCCTAAACCGAGATTTGTTCTTGAAGTTGAAGCTGAGACTAAATCAGATAAGTTAGATGCTTTAACTAATTTTGCGTCTAATTGTGTTTGTGCATCACTTGTTAATCCACCAATATATTGAAACTCTGTATCGGTTACTGATCCATCAGCAATCTTTGTAGCAGCAATTCCTGTCGCAACTTGTGTGTTGCCAACACCTGCTGTTTTAATAGAAACTGCTCCACTAGAAACACTAAAGTTATTTGTATCAAAAGATGCAATACCTTTATTTGATACTGTTGCATCTTCTCCAGAATAAGTAATTGTGCCAGAACTTTCAGCAACGTCTAAACCTTCTCCTGCTGCATAAGTAATTGTACCACCAAGAGCAGTTGCAGTTGAAGATGATCCGTCAGTTACAGTTATAGAAGAATTTGTTAAACTTGAATTAGCAATATTAGAAAGTGTGTTAGAACTTCCGTTAATAGTTTTGTTTGTTAAAGATTGGCTACCGGTTAATGTTGCAACAGTTGAGTCAATTGACATAGTGACATTGTTTCCAGATGCAGCTGAGTCAATACCTGTGCCACCAAGCAAACCTAATGTTTCACTATCAAGATCTATTGCTATAGAAGAAGAGCCATCGCTAATATCTAAATCTTGTGCAGTAACTTGACTATCAACATAAGCCTTAATACTTTGTTGTGATGCAACAGCAGTTGCACTATCGCTTGACATATCATCTTCATCTTTAAAAGCAGTACCGGAAATAGCTGTATTTAAAACAGGACTTGTGAGAGTCTTGTTTGTCATTGTGATTGTTCCACTTGTCACAAATGCTTTTACTGATTGCTGTGAAGGAGGAATAATAGCTGAGTCACTACCCATTGCATCTTCATCAACAACAGGTACACTTGGGTTAGTGTATGGAGAGCCTACATAAACATCGACTGTTGAGTCACTTCCAGAAATAGAGCCACTATCAAAAGTAAAATTAATTGTTGTGTTCGTAGAAAACGAAGAAGAAGCGACAATACCATAAATCGTGCCTGTATTACTTCCAACTATCTTAACTCTTCTATTTGCATGATAATCAGAAGTTACATCGGTTGAAGCTACTGTGACTGATGTTGAACTTGCTCTAGTAAACGTACAAGCACCATCTCTATCTCCAACAATAAACCATTCTTTATCATTTAAGTATGTTCTAATATCTGATAGTTCATTTCTAATAGCATTGTTGACGTTAGAAGGTGGCATTCCTTCTGCAATACTAATGCTGTTAATTGATGTATTGTTTGATGATGTTGTGCTGTAATTTGAGACAGTCATTATCGTACTCCTGTTGATAATTCTAATTCATTCTTCTTAATCATTTTTTCTTGATCCATTGGTGTTTGATTATTTTTAACTTCTAAAGGTGCAAAACCTAACAGAGCATTCATGTTAGCTTGTATTTGTTTAAAACTACTAGCTTTAGATATTTTTACTAATTCTTCTAAACCATTAGGACTAACAAAAGCATTAGCTAAGTCTGTTACTCTTTTATTAAAAATATTGTTTTTTAAAGTTTGCAATATTGATGCAGGTCTAGTTATATCTACATTTTCAAGTGGTATGCCTAATTGTTTCATTTGTTCAATCCACTCTTGCCTAGAAGCTGTTGGCGATCCTATTTTTGGTATCATGCCAGAGGATTTATAAACCAACATCATTTTACTAAAACCTTTCCAGGCTTGTTCTGGATTTTTACCTTGTGCAATAGCTGATCCTTTAACCATTTGTTCTGTCAGTTTGACATTCTTACCCATCATTTGATTATAAAATTTTAACCCAACGAGAGGATCATCTGCTTTAGTCATTACTTTGCTAAAGTTTTTAGCAAACAACATTTGTGATACTTCTGGAAATAAACTTTTATCTATTTTGTTTAATTCTTTGTAAAGTTTTTGTATGTTAATATAACTAACATTTTCATCAAACAACACACTTCTAATTGTATTCATGGAACGATCTAGTGAAGGTGCGTTCTTAGGATTAATTTGTCCACCAATAGATAAAGCATCATACTTATCTGCCATAAGTTTATTGGCTCTAACAGTAAACTCACTTGCTCTTTTGTAATATTCATTACTATCAAGAACTTGTTTTATAATGTTAAGTTCTGTATCTAATTTAAAGGCTTGTGCTTTGTTTCCTTCTTTACGAAGTCCATTAACAACATCTTTACCTTGATCGTAAATAGTTTTAAGGTTTGTAATATTAAGGTCACTTTTATTAGCTGTTGTTATTTTATTTAAAATATTTTCTTTAATTAAATTAACATTTGCAGTATCGCCACTTTGTATTCTTTTAACCAAGCCCTGCATATAACTACCCATAGTTTCTGTGCTAAAGTTACCTTCATCAAACTTTGCCCAACCACCATTTTTTAAATTTCTTGCTTGTTTGTTTATTGCAACAGCAATATCATCTTGTGCTTTAACAAGAGTATTAACAAAATTATCTGTTATAATTTTAGGATCAATGGCATCAATATCTACGTTGCCAAAATTATCGTTTAAATATTTTCTATTTGCATCAGATAGTTGAGGAAATCTATTTTTTGTAAAAGCACTTATAATTGCACCACCACCTTCTGTCGATGCAACATTGTCAGCTAATTGCATAACTGATTTATTATTTGTTACTCCGGCAATAGCTTCTGGTACTGTTAAGTTAATACCTTTTTGCTGTGCAAGTGTTATAATTTCTTGTACTTCTTTTAGTTGTCCATTGTTTTCTAAATCTTTTAATAATGTTTGTAATCTTTTAACATCATTAGGCTTTACCATACCAGTTGCAACATTGCCGATAATGTCCATTGCTAAACCAATCTTCCAACCTTGACCTTCACTTACAACACCAGTCTCTTCTACTCCTTGTGCTGTTGCTCCAGATAATCCGGCAATTATAGTTGGTGCTTTTTTAAAACCAGTAAACAATCCACCACCAGTTCCATATTCAACACCTTTACCAATAATTTTTCCTGCTGATGTTTGGCTTTCATAATCAACTTTTGGCATTCCTGTTTCTAAATCTTTAGATTTACGCATGAAGTCTAATGATTGATCGTAAGAAGGTAAAAAAGGAATATCTGTTCTTTCATACTTTGCATCAGAGTCCATTAATCCAGGTATTTTTAATCCTGTGGCATCGCCTAATTTTCTTTCAATAAAAGCACCACCTTGACCTGCTAAATTATAAATTTCTTCTGGTGCTGACAGTAATCCTGCAAAACTTTTTAAAAGACCTTTATCAATACTTTTTGTTATGTCTTTAGATGTAGATACTTCTGCCATTCTAATTCCTCATGTCTGTTGTTACAGTTCTTAATTCATAACGATCATTTCCTAAATCAACCATAATTTGTGGATGACCTTCTTGGGTGTAACCAACTAACTTATAGTCTTGTGGTGTTTCTCCAAAATTATCGTAGTAGGTATTAATTTGTGTTTTTACTTGATCTAAGTCTTTTTCATTACGAACATTAAATAATAAATTGTCTGCACCTAAATCTTCAATAGCAGTATTAATAATATTATTTTCCATTTTCTTTTCAAGTGTGCCAAGAATAGAATTATCTTTTTGTATGATGTCCATATACATTTGATTCCATTCATTTTTCATTTCCACACTATTTAAACCTCTTTTGGCAGCATCTAATTCATACTGAGTTCTTTTTTTCATTATTCCAATGTTAAATTCATTGACTGCTTTTGCTAAATCTAATTGCAAAATGTTACCTTGTTTAGATCGAGATAAACCTGGAGATATCATTTCAAAATATGCCATTTCTTTGTTGGATATAGCACCTTTTGTTTTTGCAATTTGTGACATGACAAAATCCCCTGCTAATGTATAAAATGCTTCCTTATCAGATATGTCATCAACATTTACGCCAAGTTGTTTTGCCATTTGTTGTGCTTTTAATTTTAATCCACCAAAAGTTCCAAAATCACTTTCATCTAAATTTCTGATAAGTCGTGTCATATTTTCAATGTTAATGTTTTGTGTAATTGCTATATCAGTTGTTTCCTGTAATTTTTGACCAGATTTATCAAAACTTGTTGCAGCTAATTCATATACTTTAACATCGCCTTTATCTGTTGGCATTGTAATTGTGTTTGTAGTCGAATTAGTTTTTGATAAATATTTTTCTATTTCTCCTGCAAATGCAATATCATATTCTGGTGTGCCAGGTTTTAAACCTCTTGCTTCTAACATTGTTCTGATGTTTTGCTGTAATTGTGGAACAGATGCAGGTTTTATTTTCGCATACTCTAATGATCTATTTAAAATATCTTGTTCTTTTTGATAATTAAATTTATCCCTAGCTAATTGTGATGCTTGTGCTTGAGCCTGTGATTCATTACTTCGTTGCATTCCTCTTGATAATGCCTGACCAAAACTAACAGGAGTTTTTGAATACCCACTAGCTTCTAACAAACCTTGTGCCATTCCTTTACCTTGTGGAGAAACAAGATAGTTTAATAAATTGTTTCTAAAGTTTGGTGGTGTAGGAGTTCCACCTGTGCCTGTATTTGTACCTATTGGTTTTGCTAATCTATTACTTGGATTAATATATGTGTTCGGTCTGTTATTATCTGTGCTATTTGGTGTTGTAAGTAAATTATTTCTTTTTATTGGATCACTACTATAACCATAAATAGCACTATAATTTTTATCATTAATTGGAGCATAATTTAATGCACTAAAACTTCTTTTATTTGCTGTTCTATTTTCTAAATCTAAGGGATTAAAGATAGACATTTCTCCCAATGATCCAGAATGTTTTGTTGGTTTTTTACCATTTGGATAAATAAGGCTATTAAAACCATAAAGTTTTTCTTGTTTAGGGGATCTACCACCATAAAAAGGAGTTACCATTATAAAAATCCTCCAAGTAATCCACCTGCTGCTGCACCTAGACCACCCATGCCAAAGTTTTGACCAAGTTGATAACCTTGCATTGCACCACCAAGTAATCCTGCACCGGTGTTTCTATAAATTGGCTCAGTCTTAGTTGTTGTTTGTGCATAAGGAGATCCAATAGATGCGAGGTACTCTCTTAATTTGTAATAAGGTTTTTGTTGTTCAAAATCAAAACGAGTCATAGCATCTTGTATCTTAGCCATTTCCATCGCTTCTCTAGTTTGTCCAACACCACCTAATGCTTGTATGTCTTGATAATCAGCTTGTGCTAATTGAGGAGCTAGTTGTGTTGCTTGAAACATTCTATCTCGTTCTCTGTTGTATTGATCGCCATACACTTGATTTGCAACATTGCCTAACTCTTCTGCAAGTACACTTTGGTTAGCTGCACTACCAAGTCTACCTGCTTTAGAAAATTGTGATTGAACACCAGAAGTAACATTTCCTGCTATTTGATTATATAAAGCTGTTGAATATGGATTAGTTGATGGATCTAAATAATTACCTTGTAAGATGTTATTTATCTCTGACTGACTAGATGCAAGTAAAGGATTATTAATTGATCTAGCAGTTGCTAATTGTAAGGCTGTTTCTGTCTCTGGAGAAAAATCAGTATACGTTTGTTGTGGATAGAAGTTTGGTACTGCTGACTCGTACAAATCTTGTGCTTGGTCAAATGCTTGTGTCAAATATGGTCGTACAAATTCACTAGGCTCTGCTGATGTAGTTGTCGTGACGTTTGTTGGGTTTGATCCTTTGCTCATAATTCTTTACTCATTAAATATATATTTTGTTTAAATCCTTGTAATTTACGCAACCAACCTTTTCGCCCTGCTACCTCAATAGCTTGGCAATAATTGTTCATTGCAAATTCTTCTATTTTGTTTTGGATTGGCTCAAGCCAATTATCCATGTTGTTTCCTCCTGCGAGAACATATCGTAAGATACGTTTGCGTGGATAGTCTGCAACTTCTGTTACAACAGCACTTTCCACTTTATCATTCTCCCAACTTATAAAAAGTTGAAACTTGTTTCTAAGAATTCCATCTAATACATCTTTTGGCATATATGTATCATCAAGAGCCTTATCTATTAATGGCTCAACTTGTTGCCAAATAATATGTAAATCTTCTTTAGGAACTTGTGTAATCATCCAAGAACAACATAACCGAAAGTTTGATCGGCATTTGTTGAACTGGCATGAGTTAAAGTTGCTGTGCCATCGGCTCTTGCAGAAACAAATAAATTTGCTTTTGCAGTATTGCCATTGGCTGTTGTTGGCATGAATAGTATAATTGAGTTTGATCCTATTCGTGCATCAGTTAATGTTGTACTCGTAGCACTAGCTGTAAGTGTAACATTTCCTGTTGAGTTTAATTTACCATCTAATGTATTATTTAATACGTTAGTTATTAATCGTATATGTTGTGCTTGGTCTGGCATTGACAAAGGCACATTAAGAAATTGGTTTGTTGCCATTTATCTTTTGCCTTCTGGTTTTGTTTCTACATCAATGCCGGATAAAGTATTAAAGTTTCCAGATACTTTTACACGAAGTCGGTGGTATCTACTTGTAGATCGCATTGGGCAATCTCCACTTGTTTGTGTATCTACTGCTGTTCCAACTGTAACTGCATCTGCTTGGGAAGAACGAGTAATCGGTGTAACCGAAATAGTTGTATCTTCTCCATTTGCATCAACAATTGGTCTAGCATTTGTAACTGTACTTCTTCTTTCTTTTGCACCTTCAAACTCTGTTGAGTCTACTTCGGCATCTAAACTTGCTCCTAAAAACTTTCCAAACTTTTTGTCAGAGTTAAATGCACCAAGTCCAATAATTCCTTCATCATAAAAAAATGAGTCTAAACTTTTAGGTAATCCATCAAGATCTCCTAAAACATCTAAACTCTCTAATGTTGTAAATGCTTCTTGTGATGCACTATTCATAAAGTGCAAATCTTGACCACTACCTGTAGACCATTTATCTACGTTAAAGTTGTAACAAATTAATTTATTATTAACTGTTGAAGTTCCTAATGCTCCATCTCCTCTGTATGACCACACTACCATTGAGTTGTTAGGATCAATAGCAGAACAGACACCTTCAAAATTTGATGTCACATCATTTAAAAAAAAATCATCAACACGACCTTTTCCTATTGGTGTTAATTTTTGTCCACCTTCAAGTTTATAAAAACCATCTTGTGCTAAGAAAAATATACTATTACCAAAAGAAGCTACACTCTTTGGAGCAAATGCTCCGATGTTATCAGCTATTTTATTAAACTGAAATATAAGAGGTGTACCAACATAATCCATTCGGTAAATTGCTCTTTCCATAAAAACAATACCAAAAGACTCTCCACCAACGATTGCTTGAACTGATCCATGTGTTCCAACAATGTCTTGAAAACCAGACTGTGTTGTTTGGCTAGGTGTCCAGGTTGAACTATCATTAAGTCCAGACCATTTAACTCGTTGGTTGTAAACAGTTGATGACTCCGTTGTATAACCGGCAACAACAAAGTCTCTTATGATGGCAAGGTACTTAGCTTTAATACTAACAAGATCAGAAAAAGCACTATCAACACCTTCTTCAAACTTTTGTATATTATCAGCACCATTCGTTGCAATAATGTTTGCTCCAAACTGTGTGAATGCCCAAAAGTCTCTGCTACCTTCTGTTGTACTGTTGTTGTAACCACCTGCTTTAGATTTATCTTGAAATACAAGTGAACTATCCATTTGGTATAGTTTAGTTGTATCTCCTGCATAGTTAGTTGATCCACTTGCAGAAAAAGAAGTAAATAAACCAACAGGTGTAGTTCCTAATCCTGTTCCACTTAATGCTACAAAACGAGGAAAAGATTTGTAACCTTTAGCTAATGGAATAACGTTATCGACCTTTATTGCACCATTATTCTGATACGTTGGAAGGTCGGCTTGTAATTGACCGAACTCTATCATACAATCCTACTGGCTGACATCTGCAAAGGAGCAGAGGAAGTTCTACCTCTTTGTGCTGACTCGTTTGCTGTTTTAACTCCTTCTTTATATAAACCTGCCCATACTTGCAGTCTTTCGTCTGCCATCAAGAATGGAGAACTTTCACTCAATGCTGCATATAAATACAAATCCGGAAAGTTATTTAAAATATCATTGCTTGTATTTGTATCAGATAAAGCAGTTGGTCTTTTAAACATTCCTAGTTCTAATGTTTGTGCTGCATCTGGCATATTACCTAAATAAATTTTATCAGAAACTATTGTGTAATATGTTGGTGTTCCAGAGCCTTCGCCTTCATTATACACTCGAAAAAAATCTGGTGGAGTCATGTAAGCTAAGAACTGGTATGGATTAGATTGATACATAACATATCGCATTTCTAAATAACCAGTTGGTAACGTATAAGATTGTGTACCAGAAACAGTAGTAATAGATGTATCAACAGCTTCCATTTCACGAACACGCAAATCTCTTGCATGACGAGACTCTGCTAAATCAATAAACGTATCAAGATATGATGTTAAATCCGATCTGTTTAAATAATTTGCAATTTCTGTTTTTAAATTTGCGTAGGTGTCTAGTGCCATTATACATTTCCTTGATATACTCTAAAATGTCTGTTGTTTGGATCGTTTAACCATTTTTTAAAACGATCTTTGTCTATGATGCGACCTGCATTAGACATAATTCCTTTTTGTGCTAACTGTTGAACAACAATCAAAGGGATAGATGCGACTTTATACATTTTTGCATCTTGCATTCCTCTAACTTTATACAAATCATTCTTTGCTTCAAACTTGTTGCGTTCTAGTATGGGTTGAACATCCTGGACATCTTCAAAATGGTATTTGTTTTCTGACTCGTCAATGTGCATTTTTGTTTTAATAACATTGGTGTCATTAGGATTATCAATCCAAAGTTTTTTAGACATTATTTTTTCTTTTTACTTTTCTTTGATTTCTTTTTATCTTCATTAAATACTGGAGATTTTTTCATTTTCTTTTTTGCTCTTTTTTTCATTCCACGCATTGTTTTTTCCTCTGGTTAAAAATTAAAAAGGAGGGGTATTAATCCCCTCCTCATCCTTAAACTTATGCAGTTAAGTTAAATATTCCGTAGTTTGCATTTGGAGATCTTGCTGCAAGAGTCCACTCAGTTAAAAGTAGTTTCTTGTCGTTGTCTCCAGAAGATGCCAGATCTTTAGTTTGGAATGGTCTTAGGTAAGATACTTCCCACTTATCCATTTCCAAAATATCAACTCTGTTCGCTTGTTGATGTCTATCTGGTACGAAAGATACTTCGCCAAAGTCAGATACATATACATCGACAGCACCAATAACAGTTTTGTCATCAGCATTTTTGTATAGAGTTGCTACACCAGAAAAAGCAGATGCTAGTTGCTTGTGAGAAGCAGACATTAATACAACGTCTGGATTTCCACCAAGTTCATAACATTTTTTTAAACCTGCTTTTAGTAGTGCTTCTGTGAAAGTTCTATTTGTTCCACCTGCAATTGCAGTTGCACCAGTTCCGGCAGGGGAAGCTGATGGACTTCCATTGGTTGAAAAGTTACCTGCACTTGAAGCAGTACCTGCAATGTTTCCACCATACCAAGTACCAACAGATGCACTCTCTCTTGCAGTACCAGAAGATCCTGCTGCCTTAGCATTCTCTACTCCGATATTTGCAAATTCGATATCTCTCTTCAACTCTTTACCAAGTTTTGCTAATTGGTAAGCAAGTTCGTCTCCTCTACCTGCATTTGTTACTGCTTGGTCAGAGCCAGACACACCTACTGTTTTAGCAGAGATTTGTGTGTAGTTGTTTAGTCTTGTTGTTGCAGCTCTGCTACCTAATGCGTAGTCATCGCCTTCTTTTTGTGCATTTGCTGCTGCATTTGCTAATCCATCTGTTTGCCACTCGTGTAAAGTTTGAGCCGCAGTTCCAGATGCTGCGTTAGATATAAAAGGGGTTTCAGTTGGTGCTATATTGTAAATAACATCAGCTAGATCTTCTCTTATACCAACACGATCAAAAGTTTCTACTGTATTTGTAGGTACAGCCATAATTAACTCCTATTCGTTTAGGATCATTTCTTTTAACACCGATTGTGCATCACGAATTGATCCAGATTTTTTCAGTTTATTCATTCTGCGATCATAACGTTGTTTGTCATCGGAACTTTGGGTTACATTGGATGCGTTGGAACGAACAATGCGAGGTGCTTTTTTAACTTTATTTTGATTTAACTTTGTTTTACGAAGTTGATTATACTTGTAAGCATCTGCTAATAATAAAACTGCACGATGATCTACCATCATAGCAATTTCTTGGTCAGTATAACCACTTTCTTTTGCAAAACTTGTTAAGTTTTTAATAAACTCTGCACCTTTTTCTTTGTCTTTGTAAACTGGTAACTTCTCAGACAAGATTTGACGTTCTTTAGCAATGTACTCGTCATAAACTTTCTTTTGCTCTTGTTGTTGATCTTGAATGATACGTTGTTGTTCTTGCTGTGCAAGTTGCAACATTTCTTTACGTTTATCGGACTCTGCTTTTTTGCGAACATACTCAGCAGGATCTGTTTCGTATAGTGTTTCCCAATCCACTTGTTCTTCTTTACCCAATTGTGACTGTACTTGTTCCAATTGTTGTGCGTATTGATTGCGAGAATTTTTGACTGCGTCTAACTCTTTCGCTAAGTTATCTTGTAAAGACTCAATGTCTTTACGTTTTTCACTTAACTCCATTGTTTTCTTGGTATAGTCTGACTCCCTAGAGTAGCCTTTTCTTAATTCATCGAGGGTAACTTCTTGTCGTTCTCCATTAATGGTAACTTCATAAAGTGTCTCTTCATTTTCAGAAGTGGCTTCTATGTTATCTACTACTTCATCATCTAAATCTTCTGGTGTAAGTTCAGTAGTATCTTGTTCAAGATTACTTTCCTCAACCTCTGTTTCAGATGTTTGATGCTCTTCGTTCCTTGCAGTCTCGTTGTTTAAAAGGGTAGCGAAAGCATCTGCTGTTTCTTGCGTTGTATAAGTTGGTTTAGAAACAACAGATTCCTGTGAAGGCGTGTCTGCCATTTTATTTCTCCTTATTTGTTAATCTGTTTACTTGCTAGTTTGCCAGTTTCCATTACAGATTGTAGTTGCACCAAAAGGACATTTAACATTTTTTTCATCATGTAAATTCTTTCTCTTCCTTCTGTGTCTCTTACAGGAGAGTTAATCCATTCTTGGTCTAACTCTGCTGAAACTTTTTGTATAGCTTCCACAAATATTTCATCTTCTAATATTTGTTTTGCTCTATGACCTCGTTGTTGTTCTTTTTCTAATTCCATTATCTGTTATTTATATTTGGGTTTCTTCTATAATTTCCATCTGATTTTCTGCTATTAGATGTGTAATTTGATGGTGTTGATTGATTTAGACCAAATCTTTCAAATGGATTAACACTTGTTGCTCCAGATTTTTCTGCATCTTCTATAACTTGTTGCTCTGTCATTGCTCTTGCGTAGTTTTGTTGATCGTTAGTTCTATCTCTTTCATTCTTAGCATCTATTTGATAATTAATTTCACTTGCATCAAATTGTTGATCTCCTGTCATTAATTTATTAGCTGCTTGTGAGTTATCAATTATTTGCATAGGACTTTGTAAATTATATACTGGCTCTCCATCTTTATTGTTTGTAAAGCTATATCCAAGTTCATTTAATTTTTCTCGCATGAAATCGTTTCTTAATTGTCTGTTATTTCCAAATAATTTATCTATTCCCATTGTAAATAATCCAAAATTTGCAGGATCATTTAAAGTATATTGACCATCTTTGCCTGTCATGTAAGCACCTGCACCAGTAAGATAATTTAAAAATTCATAATCATCCATTTTTTTCATATCATCAATAGAGTAATATTCTCTAGGAGGAGCATCTGGATCATCATCTTGTTGTTCATCATAAGCTGATTTACCAAATTGTTCTATTGGTTGGCATATACCATCGACTAACATATAACCTGGAGGACAAGGATCTACCGGTGCATCAGTTGGTGGTGTCGTATCTAGTAAAGGATTTGGGTATAACGCATCTGATGGTAAACCTTGTTCTGTTCGTAAATCAAAGTTAGGATTACGAAATACATCTGTTGATGGTGTTTTTGGTGTGTTTAAATGCTCAGTAATAATATCTTGTGCAGTTTTAGATACACCAAAAGGTACAAACTCAACCATTAATTTAATCCTTGTTGTAAAATTTTAGATGCTAGTTTTTCTTTTTCCATTTCGTTTACTTTTTGCTCTTTAATAATTTGCGATGCTAATTTTTGTTCGTCTAAATTTAATTTTTGCATTTTAACGACATTGTCAGCTTCTAGTTTTTTGTTTTTAAAGTCCATGTCTGCCATTGCTTTTTGTTTTTGTAATTCTATTTGTTGTGCAGCAAGTTGCAGAGCCGGATCTTGTTTTTGTTCTTTCGGTGGCTGTGGAGTTTGTGTCTCTGGATTAATAAAGAACTGACTTGCATCTTTATAACCACTATTTTGTAAATACTTTTCTAATGTATTGTAAATAGTTTGTGGTGTAACCATGCCCATTCCACCTTGTGAAATCATTTTTTCTTGTACGTTTAAGACTTGTTGTAATACTTGTAGTCGTTGGTCTTGATTACCTGTACCTAATCCTACTTGTACTGTTACATCGTATCTGTTTGACCATTCACGAGGATTCATTGACACAAAATCTCCTCTTAGTTTAACAATACGTTCTTGATCTTGGTATTCACACACTACTTGTAAAATATTTTTAAAGATATCTTTGACTCCTTCGGCAAAACATCGTGCAATTAATTCTATGCGTTGCGTAGAAGCATTCATCATCTGATTTACCGAAGTCGCTGTTGTATGTGACTTGTTAATCGTATCTGGATTTAATCCCATTTGTTGTTTCGGTACTCCAGAACGTTGTTCTTTTAATTCTTCTATCTTGCCAAGCATTGCCAAACCATCATTAAGGAAGTTTGGAGTCTGCATTGGGGTAACTGCATTAGGCGATTTCACTCTAACGATACCACCACTTCTTGCTGTTAATAAATCATCCAAGTTCGCTTGACCATCAACAACAATTGTTCTTGCGTTGTTTTGGAAATACATATTATCAAGTGTATTTCGCAACACAGCAGTTTTTACTTGCTGTAAGTCAGCTAATAAATCATAAAAAGACAAACCAAAGAAACGAAAAGGCATTGGAATTCCAACACACATCGCAAATGGTATCATCGAGATCTCTTCGTTCTCTAAAACTGTATAATTATTATATCCACTACCACCAACAGTTATTTTTCGTAACTCAGCAATGCCATCATTATCCATATCGGCTTTCATGTAGCATTCTGTGATTTGAACAACACGCAAAGCAGGATCAACAACACTAGCATCCATGCCAGTTGTGTCATCATCGTAACTTCTGCGAACAATAGCTTCGGTATTGTAGATTTGTTCTTCGGAAGTAGGTAAACTTTCAACTAATTTTCTGTCATAACCCATGTCAATCAGTTCAGAGACCGTTTTCATCACTCGTTGTGCAATAAAATCACAATCTTTTAGTGATGTTGCTCGTTTAGAGACTAAAATTTCCTCTGGTGGTACAGCATCTATCTGTACTCGACCATAATCTTTGTTTCTTTTGACCTCTACGTCATAAAAAGTTGTTTCATTTTCTATAACTTCATCAACACCAACGATTTCTACCTCATCATCAATGAGTAATGCCTGGTATTGCATTTCGTTTAAGTGTTCGTAGTTCTCTTTTTTCTGTTCAATAGACTTTTTCCAATACACTTTACAAAAACCATTCTTTTGAAGAAGAGCAGTCTTGAACATGGAGTGCAAAATAGCAAAACCATTGTTGTCTTTGGTAAATATATGGTTGCAGTAGTCTGTTACTTGCTCTGCATATGGCACATCTTCCGGTTGGGATGGCTCAAAATTAACCATCTTGTCCGATTGGCTAAACATACGCATCAAGCTAGGGAGGATAGCTTCAATTGTTTCTAATAAATCTTGGCTTACAACACTCGATCTGCCTTCTACTTCATTACCTAGTGGCTCTCCTAAGTAATATTTAAGAGCTTCTTTTCGTTGTGTTGCTAAATCACTTGAATAAAATCCAAGAGAGTTTTGTATCTCCTGTGATATTAATGAAAGTAATTTTGTTTTTGTTAATTTTGCCATTCGTTAAATTATTCCTAAATTTTTGTATTGTATTTCAGTATTCCATTCACTTGATTGATTGTTGCCTACGGCAAAGTACCTGAAAGCATCTGCACTATGCGAAGTCCAGTCGTGTACTGGTTTATTTTTTAACTCTCCTTTTTCGGTGGTTGCCCATCGGTATTGTCTAAGAGCATCAAGTCCATGTTTTGTTTTTTCGTGATCCCACCAACAACGAGACAAGATCATCCGGACAGCATTAATACCATCCTCAATACTCAGCTTCGGAACAATAGATGTTCTTAGTCCAAGACTCTGTGCTGTCTCTACACGACTAACACCTGTTCCTATTTCTCGTACATTCGCATCGTGGGGTAAATAATGCGTATCGTAAATATATTTTTTTTCATCCAATACTGTTGCGTAGTATTCTAAACTCTCTCCACTATCCTCGTAGTAATCGATAATATGAAAAGCTGATCCTTTTATCTGCACAAACCAGATAGCTGTTTTATCTGCCATGCCTAAATCCCAAAAGGTATTTACTTTAATGCGTTGATCGTAAGGTACTTTTGTTATGCGACCTTCTTCATCTGCTTTGACTAATCCTTTAGAATAAATACTGCCGATAGCTGCACTATCAAAAGAACATTCAAATTCGGCTTCGTATATTTCTTCTGGCATTAAAGCCTTTGCTTCATTTAACTCTAACTCAGAGATAATATGCGTTTCACTTGCTTTGTATATTTTTGCAAACCAATCGTCTTGGTGTAGTGCATGGTCATACAACTGATGAAAGCTGTTGTGACCTTGTGGTGTGCCAATTGCAATCATCCACCCTTCTCTATCACTTAGAGCCGGTCTAATAATCTCTGTCCATAGTCTCGGTGGCATTTGTGCTACCTCATCCAGGATAACACCATCAATATATAATCCTCTTAAACTGTCTGGTCTCTCACAACCAAGCAATTGTATTCTTGCACCATTTGGTAAATCACAGCGAAGTTCTGTTTCATGGTACTGCACATCCGGTAAGACACTTGTATATTCTTTGACATAATCCCAAGCAGTTCTTTTTGCCATTGAGTATGTCGGTGCTAGATAATAATATCTAGGTCGAGACAACGTATTCTGCATTGCCTTTTTCAGCATTTCATTAATGCACAATACAGTTTTGCCAAATCGTCTATGGCAGACCAACACATTAAAACGTTTAAGATCTTTGTGTACTTCTAATTGGTGTTCTCTAGGTTTGTAGGGTATGACAATTTTCATTTTTTTTTGAACACCCACCAATAACAATGAAATTTTCTTGAATGTCTTTGTTTTAAATTTGGATTGTAAATTCTGTTTTTTGATAACAGAATAAATATGTCTAAACCTACAAATTTATTTTGTAGAGCAAACTCATAAACATAGTTGTGGTTAAAATAAGTTTTAGTATCTGTATAATCTTGACACTTAAAAGCTAAAATACCTTTTGGTTTTAATATTCTATGAAATTCTTTTAAAGATAATTCATACAAATTCATTAAATCTTTGTGTGTATCAATAATGCTAAATCTTTTTGACATAACATTATTTTTTCTTTGTCCTGCTGATCCGAATACAAAAGGCGGATCAAAACAAATACTATTTATAAAATTGTTTTCAAAAGGAAGATCTGTAAAATCTGCTTGTATAACATCTTTAAAATGTGGATTTATGTCAGATTTATATTTTGGTTTTGGAAAGTTTTTGTAAAAATTTCCTTTTGAGTATGTTGGATCTAATTCAAAACCTTTATTATCTAAAAATAAACTATTTATGTTTTTTAATATTTCTGTGTTAGAATAACTAAAACTTTTGATTACATTGTTTTTCAAGCATCCTTACTTCCTTGCTCGTTTAAGTAATCTCTAATTCTGGCTACGTCATTGCCTTTAACTTGACCTTTACCTGCTGTTTCTGGGTATTTGGTTTTGTTGTTAAGTGCGATGACCAATTCTTTGAAGGGATCGGTTACTTTTTTAGTTTTTTTCTTTTTCATAAAAATTCGTAAGAGGTTTGTTTTGTGTTGAAATAGGTTACATTTGCAGTCTGCAAGACCTCGTGGGGTTGCCACAATATTTATTTCATATAGTGAAACAAATAATAAATCATATGATGTTCTGCAAAATATCAGACATTATTAATAATATTAATTAACCATAATCTGACCATATAGCTATTTTTTAAAGCATAGCCTAGAATAATATACTAGGTACTGTTATATATTAATAAATTATAATAAAATATCAGACATTTTATAAAAAATATTATATTTTTTTCTCACACGAGACGTTTAGCAATAAAATTATTTTTCTTATAATTATTTATTATTATCCCTACCTTTTTTATTCATCTCTATTTATATTAAACCCTACTTAACATCCATTTTAATACTATATTCGCCTATATTTAATCACTAGCCCAACTAATCTCTATCTTCTTATCATCTGTATCAGTAATACTTAATGTTTGTTTCTCTGTGCCATATCTCTTAGCAGATAGTTTACCTGCCTGCCATTGTACGTTCTTGGCATAGACTTCTAATAGTTTAACCTTAGACATTGGAATATTCTTATCGCCGAGAGCATCCTCGATACGTTCATCAAGATTACTAATAAGCATCTCTATTCCAGACTCTTTAGCCTTGTAGTATAAATCTCTTAGCTTCTCATCCTTGTCCATCCATTGTCTCCAGACATTGTAACTAATCCCACATTGTTTCGTGGCATTCTTTATTCCCATGCCTTGTTCCAGGAGAATTAATACTTCACGACATAAAGTCTTGCTGTATTTACTTGGTCTACCTACTTTGGTTTGTTTAACTGGTACTGTCATTAGTGTATTGTTATTTCGTTCTTTGGATGAATGATATCGCCATCAGTAGACTCTGACTTCATTGTTTGTGCAAAGTCCATAGCTTCTTGCTCCGATGCAAAGTTGTAGTATCTAATAATTATTTCTGATTGTTCAGTTTCCGGATTTTTAACCATGAACACACTACAAAACAGATCGTCTGCTAAAAGTTTCATTTAATAAATACCTTATGTCCTCCACAGTCAAATAATGCTTATGCTTGTTAATATTGTTGTATGCTTGCATAACATCCTCTGGCTCTAATCCTGCGAAGGAACATACTAACTTGAAGTCTTTACCACCAACCCAATCAAGAGCTTCTTGGTAATACTTACTGTTTAGTCTATTTTGCCAGAGAAATTTATTACAAGCATCAGTTAATCCTTGAACTAAACAAGCAATCCAAAGTCGCTGTTCGTTCATATAAAAAAAGCCACCTTGCAGATGGCTATAATTGTTGTCGTAATTTATGTGATTATGTATGTTTCTAATGATTTACTAACCATTTGTTAATAGATACAAATACAGAACTACATTTTAAAGTATTCAACTAACCTATCTAATGCTTCTCTAAGTTTATCCATTTGTTTCTTAGCCGGTTTATTCTCTACGATTACTTGCCATATTATGTGCCAATGATTACCCAACTCTTTAATGATAAAATGAAACTCTGAATAACTGTCTATGCTACTAACGACAGAATGTTCCTTGCTGCCTTGTCCTAAATTTTCTTTTAAACTAGCAGTAACTCTTTGTCGTATTCCTGCATTCTCTGATATTTGGTCAAATTTATATCCTGCCCAATATCTTCTACTGTTGTTCTCTGAATTAGTTATATCAAGTAAATTCCTGGCATAGTAGTTTTCTAATACTGATTTATGTTCATGTTCTAATCGTCTACCATCTAAAGCAAAAACAATACGAAGTTTAGATCCATCAACTTTTCTGATTAATCCATCCTCTGTTTTAACTAACTCTTGTACTCCAAAGTCAGATGGTGCTTTAATTTTCTTTTTTCTTTTTGTCATTTTTTAATATTTTTAAGTAGCAACTAGCACAATAATATTTTTTATATTGCAAAACATGAGCATTTTGCTGACATTGAGAACACTTTACCATCGTTTAAACTCTTCCTCTGTTATTAAATTTTCTGTTCGCATTTGACGTACCATGTCATCAGATATTGATGTGCTGCGAATTCCTTTTTTTACAAAACCAACATAATCTTTGTGTGATTTCTTTTGTGGTACTCCGAAATTATCTGTTTCTTTTTTTACCGGTAATTCTTCTTCCCACCTCTCATGGTTTAACCATGTAGCAAAATGTGGAATAAACTTTGGATCATCAGCTTGTCTGCAAAGAGCATTATATTTTTCAATTAATGTATCTGGTTGAACGTCTTTTGCTTTTCGTAACCAAAATTTTAGACCTTCACTTTTAGATCCTCGTTTGATTAACAACTGCTCCCATATATTATTATATATAGATACAGATACAGAGTCTTTGCTAGATGTTTGCTTAGCTTTTGCTAGACCACCTTTTTTCCCTGTTTCTTGCCGAATACGAGCAATATCAATCTTATCTTCACGTCTTTTTTTCTGTACTAATTGGTGGTAACGACCATCAACCAATGCAAGTTTATGCGTTATAACCCACATCAGATCCTCTTTTTGTTGTTCCATTGTTTCCAAATCATCTGTTGGATCACACACCATTCTAAAGATAAAATTAAAATCATTTGGCAGACCTTTTCCATTTGCTAAACCTAAATGACAAAATAACCTGGAGTATAATCCTTCTTGTTGAGCAGTCATTCCTGCACAACCAGATCTCCAGTCTGCATAGTAAAAATCAATGTAAGGAAATTTTATCTCTTCACTCATAGCTTTCCTTTATTGCTAGTCCAATGTAGTATGGAATTAATGGTACTATTGCATTACCAAGTGCTTTAATTCTGTTTACTCTATCTTTGTCCAGTCCATAGGAAATGCCATTAGGTATTCCACGAAGTTTGGACTCAGCTTCCCACCAGTTTTCGGTTTCTCCAGAAACAACATCGCATCCGATAGTTTTGCTCCAAAGGTTTTGTACTTCGCATTCGGATTTTTCTTGCGTAGTAGAAAACTCCCTCTTTCGGTCAATTCCACTCGATCCGATTGTTCCCCTCCCTCCTCGCATCCGACTGTTGGAGTTGGCATCATTTGAACTGCTGCTGTTAAATTGTGTTGCATTGCTTTTCGCAATCCTTTTCTCTTGATTAAACTTTTTGGATTTTCTTGACCAGATGCTCTTGGAGTAGGAAACAATCCATATTCTTTGTCTTTGATGTTTTGCACCGATGCTCGAAGCTGAAATATTAAAGCACCTTGTGGTGTAGCCTTCGCTTTCCAAGTCCTCAAGTATGGTGTCGAGATAGAGTTTAACAATTCCACTAACGTTCTCTCCAATAAACCAAGTTGGTCTTGACTCTTTGATAATTCTAAAAGTTTCTTTCCAGAGATTTCTATTGTCATCTTTTCCTTTTTGTTTTCCTGCTACTGAAAATGGTTGGCATGGAAAACCTGCTGTTAAAATATCTGGCTGTAAATTGTATTTTTGTGGTTTAAAATTTTTAAGATCTTCATAAATTGGAATACCTGGAAATTGTTTTGTTAATACTTTTTGACAAAATTTATCAATCTCTACAAAACCAATTGTCTTAAAATAATTTGTTGATTGTAAACCTAATGCAAAACCACCAATGCCGGAACATAGATCTAAATGTTTAAGCACAAGGCACTTCCTTTAAAACAATTAATGATCGTTTCTTGTAATTAGCTTTTGCGAGGTATTGCTTTTGAACTAAAGCATCTACCAAGATATATGCTGCACTTGGAGTTTTATAACCAAGTCCTGCTTGTATATTTCTATAAGAAGGAGATTTATTATTTAATTTGAAATAATTTTGTATGTATTGCTGTGTTTTTAACTGTGGAACAGTAAGATTATCTAAAATGGTAACAGATTTATTGCATAAACTACAAGAAACAATCATAGAACTGTCAATTAATGCTGACAATTTGATTTGTAAAGTAAATTTGTATAATTAAATTGACATTGTAAATAATTTCAACTAATTACCAATTAATGTTTATAATTGCATTAAATTACAAAGTAGGTATCATTTTATGAATAATCTAATGGTAAAGCAAAAAATATTTAAAAAGAAAACTGATCTTGGACAAGTTTGTTATGATCTAAATGTTGGTGGTAGAGAACTTTCAAGATTATTAAATAAACATGGTTACGATATTTCACATACAACAGTTGCAAATCACTTAAATGGAGATGCAATTAAAGTACATGAATTAAAATGGTATCATCAAGTATTACAAACAGTCGATCATAATGTTACTCTTGGTTTGTTATGTGGTAATTCTGTGCCAAAATATCCTTTACTATGGGAGGAAACTAATGATGTTCCTTATTTAACTACTGTTAATTTAATAGAACAAAAACCAAAAGCTGTACTTATGTTTGGTCATGCTGAACAAAAACCTAATGTAAAATGTATTTTAAGTTGTTCATTAGGTAATCAATATTTGCACTTAAAATTTTTTAGCACAATTAATAATTTAGATTTTGATATTGGTTTTGCAGTTATAATAGCTCAAGATGATTTTGCTTATCACGAATTTATAATTGAAAATAATTTAAAAAAACAATGTGTCAAAACACTTAATCATGTAACAGGTGAAAAAAATAATCGTAATTATAAGAAGATATACCCAACAATATCAATGAATTTTCGTTCTGCAGACTTTGAAATTACAGATATATAATAATTTAGTTTACATTGTAAACTTTTGTTGACACTTTCCAAAACTTTCATTAAATAACCTAATATTACATAAGTTGCTCCTTATGTGATGAATAATAACTGGCTAGGTGGCATTTGGTTGAGCAAGTGCCACCATTACACCAGAGAAAAGGTTGTTGTATGTTTAACCCTTTCAAAATTATTTATAAACTGTTGTTGAGGAAACCGACAACTGTTTTAAAAAAAGTTCAACCTCATACTTATACGAGGTTACAATCTAAATTGCTTACAGTTCATATGAAGTCTGTTGAGGACAAATGTTAAGGGGTAAACAATTTTGGTATGGAATTGCTTTCGTGTCATTATGGGCAATTATCATGCTGTACTGCTTTTATGGAATTATCATGGAGATCCCTCTCCCTGTTTAATTTTATAAAAAAAATGCTTGGTGTGGATTTCTATTTTCCTCCTTTCGTTTTAAATAAATCTGCACCTTGCATAATCTACAAGAACAATAAAAAATTTATAAAAGTCAGTTGGGAAGCTGATGAACACTTAATAGAAATAAATGCCAACAGGTAAATACGAATTACAAGGTAAAAAGTTACCAAGTGTAACAACCATAATTGGTCGCTTTAAAAATGCTACTGGATTAATTATTTGGTCTAACCAATTAGGTTTACAAGGATTAAATTATTTTGATGAATTAAAAAAAGCAGGAAATACTGGAACATCATTACATGATTTAGCTGAACTTTATATATTAGAAAAAGATTATGAGTTACCAGACGATCCTATTGCCATTCATTGCTTTCAACAATTTGTTGAGTGGTGGGATAGTTTAGATTGTGAAGTAATTTGGACTGAGAAAAAATATACAAGCAAGAAATTAAATGTTGGTGGCTGTCCAGATTTATTAATAAGAAAATTTAATGTTGAAAAAAATAAAGATGAAACAATTTTAGTTGATTTTAAAACTTCTAAAGCTGTTTATTCTGATATGCTTATTCAACTCTCTTGCTATGCTGCACTAATAAAAGAAAATGATGGCATAGAAATAGATAGAGCAGTCATTGTTAGATTTCCTAAAGATGATGATGAAACTGAAATAAAGAAATTTTTTAAAGATGATCTTGCTGTTGGTCTAAAGCAATTTACACTTCTTAGAAAAGCATTTGATTTAGATAAAGACCTTAACAAAATATTGAAAGGAAAAAAATAATGGGCGATGAATTTCCAGAACAAGTCATTGAACAAGTAATTAATCCTATGCCTAAAAGTATAGCCACAGCAATTAATGAAATAATGCTTAAATTACAAAAGCCATTAGAACACGATGCTGAAAATAAATTTCAAAAATATAAATACACAAGCATTGATGGTTTTTTAAAACAAGTACATCCTGTTTGTGCTGACGCAGGATTAATAATCGTACCACATGAACAATCTAGTGAGATTAGTCCATCTGGAAAAAACTTAACAGTTGTTTATCAATATATCTTAGTACACAAAGACGGAGATACTTGGGATTTTCCAACAACTAAACATATTGTCGTGCCATTTGGTAATGGAACAGCAATGGGTACTGCCCAATCATATGCGTTAAAACAATTTATGCGTTCTCTGTTCCAGTTAAGTACCGGAGAACAAGATGATTTAGATGCGTTAGAGCAACCAAATACTAGCCAGAAGAAAAAGAAACTAGGAGATATATGAACGAAGAAAAAAAATTAGTTGAAGGATTATATCCAAAAGAAGGCAAAGTTGATTTTGTTAAATGTCAGCTATCAATAAAGAAAGATCAATTTACGAATTGGTACAAAAAGAAATTAGAAAACAAAGATGAAGAATGGATTAACATTGATGTTTTAGTTTCTAAACAAGGCAAGTGGTACTGTGTTGAAAATAATTTTAAACCTAAGAGTAATGCAGCAGTAGAAGGTAATGATGCAGAGGATATTCATTTTTAATGTTTGAACAATTTACAAAAGAAGAGGTTAGGATTTTAAAAAAGATTTGTGAAAATCCTATTTTTAAAGAGTCTCAACCTCTTCATGTAAAAAAAATATCAAGCATGAAAAAATTAAAATTTTTAGTTTGTGAAAAATATGGAATAGAAATTAAAAATCTTGAAGGAATTAATAAAAGTGCAGAGTTTGTCAAGGCTAGAAAAGAATATATCAATATTGCTTATAAAGTTCTTAATAAATCAGTTTATCAAATAGCTGATTCCATCAATAAAACTCATGCTAACGTTTTGCATCATTTAGGAAAAGTTACCCCAGAAACAAATGAAACTATAAACAAAATGATTAACAAAAATGATTGAGATTGTTTTAGAGATTTTGCAATTAGCAGTATTAATTTTTATTGCCATTATGATTTGGGGCATTGGAGACAAATTATATAAATGAAAAAACATTTAAAAATATTTGATGATTTTTGGTTGCCAGAATTAACAATAGCACAAACTTTTCAATGTGCTGTTTGTAATAGTTGGTATGGAACAGACGTTCATCATTTATCAGCCAAGCAATCCGGTGGAAGTAAATGTAAAGATTATATAGAAAATTTGATTTGTCTTTGTCGTAGCTGCCACGACAAATGCCACAAAGATAAAAATTTTAACATGAAAGCCAGGATAATTAATTTGCGAAACATTGCCGACAAATTGGAAAGTGAAGTGGATGGATAATAGTTTTAATAAATACGATCCTCATGCAATTGCTGAAACAAAAATGAAAGCAATTGTTAGTTATAGAGAAGCTAAAAGAATGTTTAATCAGCTTACTAGAATTAAAGATGAAAAAGAAAAAGCAAGATATTTACATTATCGTTTTTTATCTAATGAAAAACATAGTGTTGAAGATGCAAAAGCAAAAGCAAGAATAGATCCAGAAGTGACAGAAGTTAATAGTAACTTAGAACAAGCTGAGAAACTAATGGATGAAATGTTTGCACAACTTGATCGTATTACAACAAAAATAGAACTTATGGCAGATGCCAATGCTACAGCCAGAGCAGAAATGAAACTTGGGAGTTTACATACATAATGAATAATATGATAGAATTATCCAAAAGCGAGGGTTTTCAAGCTAGTCTTGTAGGTATTCAAAGAAATATTGAAGCAATTTTAGATGGAAGAAAAACAGCATTTGGTAAAGATAAAACTTGGACTATACATATTGAAGGTGCTTGTGGAGAACTAGCTGTTAGTAAATATATGAATGCATATTGGGGAGGAAGTGTAAACACTTTCAAATCTGATGGAGATTTGTGCAATGGATGGGAAGTAAGAACACGATCAAAAGATGATTGGGATTTAATTATTAGAAACAATGATCCAGAGGATAGAATTTATATTTTAGTAACAGGTCTATTTCCTAAATATTTTATTAAAGGTTGGATCAAAGGTAAACAAGGAAAACAAAATCAATTTTACAAAAATTATGGGAACTATGGACACGCTTGGTTTGTTCCTCAAAACTATTTACAGCCAATGAAAAATTTAAAAGGAAGTTATAATGAGTAAAAATATAATTAATATTGTGCAATTAGATCAAGGTGGAACTAATCCTAAGTCTGAATTGTTTGAGCAACCATTGTGGGAGTTGCACTTTGAAGATGAAGATAAACGTATTCTTGGTAAAGCTAAGATGGAAGAATATTTATCTAAAGGTTACAATAATACTGTGTACCAATTTAAACGTTGGACAGCTAACACACCATCTGGAACAGAAGTACGTCTTTGGGCAGTTGTTTTTACGGATAATAGCCATGATCTTTGTGTCGCTAATAAATTCTACCAAATGCTTAAAGTTGGACATCAACGAAAAGATGAAGAGAAATACAAAGAAATAGAAGAGAAGCTACATCTTAAACGATTACCAGAAAATACTGCTTTGTTTCATCCAAAAAGTACAACAACACCAGATGAACGCAAAGAACTAGATAATTATAGAAAAAAAATTTTAAATGAAGCCAGAAACGAAGAAGAAAACCAAGATATCGTGAGAGGAGAATACTAATGTCAGCAGAGAGAAAACCACTAGAGCCAGTATATTATCGTAAAGATTTGGCTAATTTGTTCGGAATATCAACTAGGACTTTACAAACGAGATTGAATGAATTATTTATACAGCATCCCAATATTTCTTGTTTATCTCGTTATATAGGTAAAAAGCAGTTTTTTACCTACAATGACATTGAGGAGATTAAACAATTATGCTTACCCTATTCAAAAGAAAAGAAAGCAAGTTCTGGCAAATTAGAGGTACTGTCAGAGTCGGCAGACAAATAATTACAGTTCATAAAGAGTCTACTGGTACGACAAGTAAATCAGAAGCTACTTGGATTTGTGAGAACAGACAAGAGGAAATAAAAAATTCTATTTTATCTACCCATAATATGACATGGGGAGAATGCTTTGATAAAATGTTGGACAATCCTAAACATTGCCCATCATCTAAAAGAATGTCAATATTCAACAGAGTAAGAAAAATGGTTGGCGATTTTGAGTTAAAAGAATTTAACGATGATTTAATATTCAGAAAAGCCTACGAAATGTATCCAGTTTTAAAACAATGGAAGGGTAAAAAACTAAGAGATCTTAGTTATGCAGAACGACAGTTAGCATCTGCAAAAAATAATACGGCAAATACTGGCTTTGTATTACCTATATCAAAAGTGCTGCACTACGGAGCAAAACAAGGTTGGTGTAATGATCCAACGATTGAGAACTTTGAAGTATTAAATGCAAGAGCAAGACAAAAAGAAATATTTAGTTTAGCTGATGTACGAGCAATTGAAGAAAAATGTACTGACGAGCATATTAAATTTTTATTCTTGTTTTTAATTTATGTTGGTTGCCGGATATCAGAAGCTTTGAACATGAGTTGGATAGAAAAAAATCCATTAAACGATAGACCAATGATAGATTTAGAAAAAAATAAATTTAATATTTGGATGTTTAAAACGCAAGAATGGATAACAAAACCAATACATCCTAAGATAAGAAAATACCTGGATAGAATAAATTTCAGAGAAGATAAATTATTTGAATGGAATGATTTGCACGATAGACAAAACAATCCATCTGGAATTCCTACGAGATGGTGGACTATGTGCCAACAAGCAGGAGTTACATATAAAAATCGTCATGCTTGTAGACATACTCACGCAAGTTGGTTAGGACAAAAAAATTCACTACAAGGTTTAATGACTGCTGTTGGTTGGAAAAGTTCTAAAGTGGCACTTGGTTATGTTCATACTAATCAAGATGAAGTAGAAAAAATGATTAATGGATTGCCAGAATAAAATATTTTCTGACCATTTTGTGACCACTCTATAAAAAAAAATTAAAAAATGGCTGATTTCTAGGGTAAATTAGGTATACTTTTTTCTTGATATACTAGGTGTCATAAGGTAGTATTAAAGAAATAATGAGAAATAACAAGAAAAATTGGGAAATTTTTTACAAGGGTAGGAAAGAAAATGCAACTATTTACGACCATTTTCTAACCCACCCTGCTCTCATTACGACCACTTTTAACAATGGAGATAGTATGATGGTTGAAACTATGAACGAAGGGCAAGATAAATATAAACTTGTAAAAAGTTGTGTTAAATATTCAAAATCTCAATATGATATTACTACGATAAATAATCATTTTGCTAATAAAGAAATACAAATTAATAAAGATAATGAAAAAGATTTAGCTAATAAAATAGTTAATCTTGTTAATAATAATATTGGCAATCACGCAAATATCAATGAGACAAAGATTATTTTTATACCTAACCACCATAAAAAAATTAATGAAATTAGAGAAAGTTTAGGTAAACCATTATTAAAAGAAAAATACGATTTATATTTTTTTAGTGGCAGAGGTTGGGAAGTAAGATTTCATAAGGTGGCTCAATAATGAGCCATCTATCAGCTTCCACTTTTGTTGATATGCCTATTATCAATAAAGATTATATTGAGATCAGACCTATTGAGTTTGCTCAAGCTAAAGAAGTTATAGGCAAATTTCATAAGCATAATATTGCACCACAAGGTCATAAGTTTTCTATGGGTATATTTAGAAAAAAATTAAACGATCATGTTGCAGGTGGAGATTATGAACAATTACATGATTGGGTAATTATTGATACTTTTGATAATGATGATGATACTTTGGAACAATATTATGATTATGAATATGGAATGGATATGGAATACAGCGATAAGTATGATGCTTATGCGTTAAATTTAGGTGGGGAATTTGTATATGCTCGACCAAAAGAAGATGATGTTTTACTAGGAGTTGCAACTATCGGTAATCCTGTTGCTCCAAAATTAATGGATGGTAAAACTTTAGAGATTACTCGTATTTGTTTTGTTGATGAAAATAATAATCCATACTTTGATAGTGAGTTGCCAAAGTTTAATAGAGATCATTCATCTCCAATACCATCAATGTTTGTTTCTGCTATTGTAAAAGAAGTTAAAAAAAGAGGTTATGAGAAGTTAATTACTTTTACAAGAATTAATGAATTTGCTAAATATTTAAAAGCTACTGGATTTAATATTGTGTTTACGCAAACTAGAATACAAAAATGGAAGTCTAAGAATGCAGATAAGATGTATTCTAAATCTAAACCAAGTCTTAAAAATCGTTGGGAATTAAAAGTAGCTTAACTTAAATATTTAATATCTTTTATAACTCCTCTTGGGATGACTTGGCTACGACCAAATAGATCATCCTCATCGTGAGTATCTTTATCAGCTAATATAACAACAAACTCATCTGTTTCTTTATACAGCCAACCAAGAGAGTCCACACTACATACAGCAGACTTATCAAGATCTTCTTTTTCAATCCAACCACCAAGAGAGTTCTCATTTGTATCAAGCCAAGTAACTAAAACTATCTTCATTTTTTCCTTAAATGTTTGTACTGTTTTCTTTGTTCGACTGTGCCACTAAAATAATCTTCGTTCCAATTGTCGTAGTAACCAATTTTTTTTAATGACGTACTAGCTTCTTCTAATTCATCAAATGATTGTATGAGTACCATTAGAAAATCGTTATGACTCTCCCATGCTGTATCTTGCAAGAAATCTATTTCTTCATCAAAATCCTCTGGATGTGATGCCATTAAATATACATCTCTTGGAACATACACATAGTTAAGTGCATGAATATAGTCGGCTAGTTCATCAGCAGTTATGGATAAATCAGAACAAGCAACGATAGAAATTTTACCTTTAAAATTATCAGCTTCTTTGATGATAGCTTCAAGGTATGTTGAGGGATCGTTGTGTTCTACAATGTTTATGTGATTGTCTAGCCTTGTTTTTTTTGCGTAAGGACAAACAGGAAAGTTGTTTAAATGTTTGTTGGGTATTTCTAAAAAGTCTTTCGACCAGGATAATATATCTTCCTTTATCGTTCTCACTTTTTCTTAATTTGTTTAGAGATATACATATTCTTCACTAAACTTGTTTTCTTACCAAACTTCTTGTCTGCTTTTTTCTTGGCAGCAGAATACCCTTTTTTATTTTTTATCTTTTTTGACTTGCCTAGACTTTTTGGTCTTGGCTTTTCCCATACCGGTTTTTTTTTCATATCTCCTCATTACTAATGGTTGTTTCCAGTTTGCTATTGTGAAAGTGCCTGTTAAAACTTCAACAATTCTTTTTAGTTCTTGGTCTACCACTTAACTTTATTTGACCAATAAGCTGCTGACATCTTACCTTTATTGATATTCTTACTATGTCTTGCTTTGAATGACCTGGAACGAGCAGTATTTTTTTTATCTCCAGACACACCTTGCTGACCAAAGCGGATAGTTTTTATTTTACTACCCTCTTTGGCAACAACAATGTGAGATTTTTTAGGATGCGATGGAGTACGTTTAGGTTTATTAAAACCACTTACTCCTGCTCTTTTTAATCTTGGATCTGCCATTAATTAAATAGCACCAATCACTACGATTACGATTATCGCAACAATACCGGCTTTAATCCAATCCTTCATGCTCCAGTCAGACCACTCTTTTAAGTGACTCCATAAGTCTTGTAATAATTTCATATTACCTCCTATTTTTTAAAAAATTTAGTAGCACCTTTAATTCCAAATGATGCTGACACAATGACACCTAAAGTGTACTTGTACCAATCTGGTGCTTGACTCAATGCTTGAAAACCATTGAACACAATATCTCTGCCCCAGTCTCCACAAAATGATAAAATTAAAGGTATGCTAAAAAGCAAAACCAACCATTCATCTTTCCATGATCCTTGTGTATTTTTGATTGCTTCTAAATCCCAATCAACCTCTCCTTTAATTTGTTTTTCCATTAAAGAAGTCTTAGCTTTTATTTCTGTAATCTTTTGTTCTGCTTTTGCTTTACGAGTATCTACAACACCTTTAACTACTTCTCCTGCAACACCTAACAATGGTTTTAATAATAAATTAATCATAAATTACCTAATTGGTTATAATAAAGATAAAATTGTCCGATTTGGGTAAAGACTAAAACAGCAAAAAGAATTAAAAATATAATTTTAAACATTTATTGTTCTATGCTCTCTAAAATCTGACTTAAATAGTGTACTCTATTTGTCGCTTGATTTTTGTACCATACAGAGTCTTTTAGTTCTTCCGAAGCTGATTGGTAATCGGACTTGCTTAAAGCGTCTATACAACGCTTAAAACGAGAAAATCCTGTCCTACCTAAGACAAAAACACATTCAATTACTACTTCACGAGCAATTTCACTAATGTTTGGACAATCTTTTAGTATTTCATCAGCACCTCTTACTGCAATAGCAAAATCGTACTCAAAGACTTTTTCTAAGTGTCTATGATCGTACTGTTTATCATCTTCCCACTTCTCATCAGATCTACATAGATGACCATAGCCTATTGTTCTTTTACCTAATGAGTCTAAGTAAACTTTATTGCGATAGCCTTCATGTTCTTTGATACGTTCCTTTAATTCTTGATATTCCATAACGTCTTTTTCTTTCGTAAAATTTGTAAACCTTTTTCTAGGTAAATCATGGCATCGCCTAACTCTTCCAAAGTATCGACAAACATTTCTTCTAATTCTTTATCGGCTTGATCCATAGTATTGCCAAACTTCTTTGTACCTGCTTGGGATCTATCAGCTATGCGTTGGCAAACTTTTCTTGCAATAGGATCTTCTATATCCTTCATATCGTACCAGTCCATTCTCCCTTATCGTTTAAGGGCATTGAGTAAATAACTGGCTGTGAATTTATAATAGCACCTACACTAATAATTGGTCTTTTGATATAATTTTTTGCATACTTAAATGCTTCATGTTTTGGATTTATAGAACAACCAACACACATAGCAAAGTTTAATGCTAGGGGGGAAGATATGAGAGTTAGTTGGCTTAACGTGTGTTGATGTCCTGCCACATAACTCATGCCTAATTCTTTTGCACTAGCAACAACGTTGGATTTAAAATGATGTGTAAAAAAAACTTTAGTCTTATTTGGCAGCTCTACAATAAGTTTATCATGCCAAGTCCATTTCCATTTCTTTTCTATTTCTAATATGTCGTTGATGTGTCTGAGAAAAGAATTTGGTATTGCAGATTTTTCTGCAAGTCGTTGAATGCGTATATCGTGATTGCCATAAATAATTGGCATTGCAGCAGGAAATATTTTGCGTAGTTTTTTGATACATCTAATAGCATCTTTTATTTCGTATTTTATATTAGGTAGTTCTGCACTATGCAAATGCTGACTAATTGCATGAAAGTCTACAAGATCTCCAATATGAATTACTTGCGTTGGTTTTATTTTATCTCGTAATTTTTTTATCCATTCAAAATAACCTGGCATTTGATATGGAAAATGCGTATCACTAAGAATAAGTAATCTTTTTGTATTCATACATTTCCTTTTATATGGATGGCTAATCCAAAATTTTCATAAATGTATAAATTGCTCCTAATATGCCACCGATGAATAAGGCAACTTTTAATCCTCCCAAACCTTTGTTTGATATGGAGTTTAAATCTCGTATTTGTTTTTGCATGATAGAAATATCTTCACGCAAATATTTTAATTCTGTTTTTACTTCTGCTATATCCTTTTGCCACTCAGACATTTGTATTACCTATATGTGAGCCACATTGAAATATGACTGTTAATTTTCTTTCTTTTAAATCAGCATCAAGATAATTAGCTAAGTTGTTTTTTGCTAAATTACATTCTATATTATCGTTAAAGTTTAAAGGTACTTCACTTTTAAAACAAAGTGTTTGATCTAATTCTCCTACATTAAGCATACAAATCATGGCAAATATTTTAAACATTATTTAGCTTGAATAATTTTTTTAATTTTCAAATTACCCTCCATATCTGGCTCTAGTTCTGCTTCTACAAAACCACACTCAAAACGAATAACACTTTTTCTATCTGCCGAAAGATTACGTTCTGCTTCTCTTTTAAGTTTTAAACATTCACTAACGCTATCGTCTTTTATCATCATATGTCCGTCTAAATTTGAATTAACAAACATACATAAAGCCATGATTATTTTAGTGATTACCATTTTGTCTTACCTTATCTTTTAATTCTTCAACATCTCTTTGTAGTTTATCAACCTGTTTTTTTAAGAAATCTATATTGACTCTATTGTTCATCATACTTTCCATTTCAGTTGTTACTTTTTCTAATTGAGTAGCGGTAAACTCCAAGAGCATATATTGTTCTTGGTCTATAGGTTTTTGGTCAGCCGCTTTTAGTAAGTCAGCTTCAAATAGTGTTGCTCTGGTTTCTATATTGTTAAGGCGTTCTATAATTCCAAAGTACGCCCACGCTGTCGTAACAGCAACACCAAGTAAACCTATTAAATTTTTTAAAGGAAGACCTATTTCAGTCTTTTCGGATAATGAGGGCATTATTTACCACAAGTACACTTTCCATCTTCGCAACAAGGATTAATCATAGTTTATCCCACTCTACTTTTATATCTTCTTTAGATATTGGTGTTGTACCTTCAAGCCAATCTATTTCACAAGTATCTAAATTATCATCACCTCTTACAGCTACTTTTGCATTTTCATTTATATTAAGAATTGCTGTTATTACACTTGGTCTGTTTTTTATATCGGTCATGCTCCAATCTCCATTAAGGTAATAGAACTTTTTGGTCTGATACTACCTCTTATATAATTGTTTATTGTTATTCTATAAGTTGCTCCATCTACAGAAGTTGCAAATTGAACTCGGTATTCCAAACTTGATGTGCTATTTGGAGTATCTAAAAATGTAATTCCATCACCTGTATATCCACCATCAATATTTGCTTCATTTGTATTATAACCAACAGTACCACCGAAATCGCAAATTGTAGTAGAATCTCGTCTTAAAGTTAAATCTAAACTTGTAGATTGATGACTTACATAAACACCATTTATTTTAACTAATACTAAAACTTTACTAGAAGTAGAACTAGGAGTAATAGAAGCTGTTGTTGAGGTGTTTGCTAGTGTGTTACTATTTGTACCATCAATAGTTGCATTAATACCATTTATAACTTGTAAAACCTTACCTTGAACATAATTACCTGTAGGCAAAGTACCTGTAACTCCTTGTGCTAAATTTAAAAATGTCTGTGCCATTATGCATCCTCCAATGTTTTAACTCTTGCTTCAAGAGTTTCTATTTTTGTTATTGCTTCTTGTAAGGCTTTAACTGATTTCATATATAATACAGAATATTTTACTTCTTTTACTTTTTGACCTTCAGTAAAATTACCTTCACTATCAATACTTCCAAAATCAGAATGTAAAGCAACATCTTCTTTTTGTGGTTTGCTTTCTTCTACTAAACCATTCATGCCAGATGCTTCTAATTCTTGTGCTACTACTCCAAGATGATAAGGAGTGTTATCTGCACCATCTCTATTAACATCTTTTTTCTTTTTAAATTTTCTAATTTTAAGTGCTTTAATATCTTCCCATTGAGAACTAGCATCTGATATATCTTGTTTTATTCTTTCATCAGATGTTGAGCCATAAGAGTTGTTTGCATTTTGAATATTACCACTGTCTAAAACTTTCATTACTAATCCACCACCATTTCGGCATTGAAATAATAAATAACTAGAGTTACTTGTGTCTTGGTCACATTGAGCAACAAGAACTGTAGTATTAATACCACTTGTAGCTGTGTTGTGTGCTTGTATTGATACTGCATTAGCACTACCTCTTACATCTAATCTTGCTTCATTAGAAGCTGTACCAATAGAAACATTTCCACCAGTAGTAATACGCATTTTTTCAGTTTCAGCACCACCAGTAAATCTTTGAAAAGATAAAGGTCCTCCACTACTATCTGCGTGTAAACTCCAATAATCAGTTGCATTGTTTTGTTCTAATTTTAATTGATGAAC
>Ga0115566_10000509_pt1 | contig 33702 bp, 32 predicted proteins | sample COGITO_mtgs_1204_3_FD_87173 | JGI IMG/M metagenome (GOLD analysis project Ga0115566, IMG submission 87173) | Pelagic marine microbial communities from North Sea - COGITO_mtgs_120405 | ecosystem: Environmental > Aquatic > Marine > Epipelagic | place: Germany:Helgoland, sampling site Kabeltonne...
GAATCAACCATATCAGAATGTAATCTATTTACGTTGTGGTAATTTGCGGGGGAATCAGTAAAAACAATCATGAAACCGAGTCGTGCCAAGACTTTCAACAAAATAAAGACGACCTCTGACTGTTAACAAAAAAGCCCTGCATCTCTGCAAGGCTTAAAGCTCCTCCTCTTGGGCTCGAACCAAGGACCCTCTGATTAACAGTCAGATGCTCTAACCAACTGAGCTAAGGAGGAATTTTCCTTAAAGGGGTGCAATATTACTTTAACCATTCCTAATCTGCAAGCTCTATTTTTATATAAAGAATAACCACCTTCGCAGCCTTAATTCAAAACATCACCGAATGAAACTAGTAGCAGTGGGTACAATGGCTTTCGATTCCCTTGAAACTCCTTTTGGAAAAGCCGAAAAAATCGTTGGAGGAGCGGCCACATATATCGGTATATCAGCTAGTTACTTTACTAAGTCAACCCATTTGGTTTCCGTTATAGGGGACGACTTTCCAGGTTCATTTCTAAGCACATTAAAAAACAGGTCCATAAACCTGGAAGGCGTAGAATTAAAGAAGGGCGAAAAGTCTTTTTTCTGGTCAGGAAAATACCATAACGATATGAACACGCGTGACACCCTCGACACGCAGCTAAACGTATTGGAAAACTTTACACCTGTCGTTCCTGAACAGGCCCGAAACGCTGAATTCTTAATGCTAGGAAACTTAACCCCCTCGGTTCAATCATCTGTTATAGATCAGATGACTGAGCGTCCAAAGCTTATCGTTCTTGACACGATGAATTTTTGGATGGGTATTGCACTCGATGAGTTAAAACAAGTGCTGAAACGCGTTGACGTACTTTCCATAAATGACGAAGAAGCTCGACAATTAAGCGGAGATTATTCCTTACTCAAAGCGGCCAAAACAATCATGAATATGGGACCGAAGCATCTCATTATTAAAAAGGGTGAGCATGGTGCTTTGTTATTCTCTTCCAATGAGGTTTTCTTCGCTCCAGCCTTACCCCTTGAAGAGGTTTTCGATCCAACTGGAGCTGGTGACACCTTCGCAGGCGGATTCATAGGATATCTTGCCGCAACGGGCGACATTAGCTTTGAAAACATGAAGCGCGCCATAATCTATGGTTCAGCAATGGCGTCCTTTTGTGTGGAAAAGTTCGGTACAGACCGAATTCTTCAACTCGATCACGAACAAATCGAGGCACGTGTGCATCAATTCATCGATCTTACTTCAGTAGAAATTAGCTTTTAAGCCTATTCGCACGTCATTCCAAAAATGGTTGACACATAAACCGTGACTTCGGGCCAAAGAATGCTTTTTCCGTCAGCACCCTTATGTAGGTCCTCACAAACCTTGTTCAGCTTATCTATGCCGCCTTGTGCGTTCCAATCAGCCATATTCAGCTCAACTTTCGCCTCGAATTTATTATCGACAACGGTGTAAGTGCCCTCCACATTCTTATTGATTCCGTTAAGACTAAGGTTAAAGGTTACTTTGCCTTCGGTCTCACTTCCTTCCACGGACATAACGCTTCCTGAAATCGAGCCGCCATTAACAAGGGTTCCAAAAAAGCTTTCTACAATTTTCGGATCTCTTGTTGGATCTCCAGAATTCACCGATCCCGTTTGAATTTCAAACGTGGCTCCATTTAAAACATCTGAAGGGTTCGCGCCAGTACTTGTTCCCTCCACTTTAGTGTCCTCGAATTTTCCATTAACACCTGTTTTTTGAGTGTATTTATAAGCAACCCACATCACTTGCGTTGTAGCCTCTTGATAGGAATAAACACAAGCGGTTTCATGCCCCTCCTCAATAATTGGCTTCTCGGGCGCAACCTCTTCTTGTTTAGGTGACGAACAGGAAACCACAACAACGGCCAATATGGCGCCTATTAGATTAATCTTCTTCATAATTATTCGAATGTTATTAGAATTACATTTTTATCAATTGCGTCACCCTTTGCTACATGCAATGACTTCACCGTGGCATTGCTAGGTGATTTTAAAATATTTTCCATCTTCATCGCTTCAAGGACAACGAGCGCCTGACCTTCAACCACTTCATCTCCAGGCTTCACACGAAAATCAAGCACTAGTCCTGGCATTGGTGCTTTTAAAACTTTTATTTCTTTTTTGGCCTTGATGTTCATCCCTAGGCGCTCCAAAAGCAGGTCAGTTTCACTTTTAACCACAGGGGCATACACCTCACCATTTACTTTAATTAAAGGGTTGTTCTCATTCCAATCAACTACCTCGATTGAAATGCTGGCGCCATCCATAATCATGTTAAATCGCCCCTGTCCAAGATCAACACAATCAATTTCCTTGAGCTTGCCATTAACCTCAACCAACTTACCGCCTACCTCTGGCTTGGTAATATAGGTTCGACCTTGAATTATTACTTCTTGCATGTTGACAAAGGTATAATTAGCGCTTTATCCACATATTTGAAGTAATGGCAAAATACAAGCTGTACAGTCCGCTCCTTTTTCTCGTTCTGGTTATAACCATGCACTCATGTTCTAGCTCAAGTCGGTCGCGAGGTAAATCCCCTAAAAACCCTATCGTGCTTGATACTATTGAGCTTGATTATGGCCCAGCCCATCATCCCCCATACAAAATTGCACCGTCTATTGAAATTGATGTGGTTCACATTGAGTTAGACCTACGATTTAACTGGGAGAAGGAAGAGGTTATAGGAAAGGCGAAAATTCTACTCTCAGCCTTTAATAAAGCCCAAGACACGATCCGTTTGGACGCAAGAGGATTTGAACTATTAACCGTAAATCACGTTCGAAAGGACACAAGCTACACGCCCGTATACGTATATGATGGTTCAGAAATAGCCATTGTTCCGAAAGTGCCGCTTGAGGCTGGCGATACAACAACGATCATCATAAACTACATAGCAAGACCAAGCCTGCTTGATGTTGAAGAAGGCACAGCCATTACATCAAACCAGGGTCTTTACTTTATTAATCCTCGTGGAGAAATCAGAGGTAAGCCGCGACAATTATGGACCCAAGGCGAGCCAGAATGTAATTCTTCATGGTTTCCTTCCGTTGATCATCCTCATGAAAAAATAACCCACGAGATTTTTCTCACGGTTGACTCATCGCTTCATACAATTTCAAACGGAAAACTCATTTACTCTTCGGTTAATGAAGACGGGACACGAACAGATTATTGGAAACAAAGTCTTCCACATTCGAACTATTTGGTTATGATAGCAGTGGGTGAATTTTCTCTAATCAAGGATCAGTGGAGAGACAAACCTGTTTGGTACTATGTAGATTCTGCATACGCTTCGGAAGCGATGAACATATTTGGCAATACTCCAGAAATGTTGGAGTTTTATTCTAATAAACTCGGAGTAGATTATCCTTGGGAAAAATACCATCAAGTTGTTGTAAAAGATTTCGTTTCGGGAGCAATGGAAAACACTTCAGCGGTCATTCATGGGGACTTTGTTCAACTAACAGAAAGGGAGCTTCTCGATGAATCACATGAAGATGTTATTGCTCATGAATTATTTCATCATTGGTTTGGCGACTTAATTACCTGCAAAGATTGGTCTCAATTGACCATGAACGAGGGTTTCGCCACGTATGGAGAATTCCTTTGGATGGAACACAAGTATGGGATAGAAGAGGCAAGGCATCACCTCAAACAGGATTTGGATATTTACCTTTCAGATGCGCAAGGAGATCAAAAGCCGCTAATTCGGCATCACTACTTCTCTCCTGATGACATTTTCGACAGCCATACATATCAAAAAGGAGGGCGCGTTCTTCATCTTTTAAGAATGGAGTTGGGTGATGATGTTTTTTTTGCAACCCTTAACCACTACCTAACAACTTATGCGTATGGTTCAGTTCAAGTTCATGATTTTCAGCGCTCGGCAGAAATAATTAGCGGCAGAAGCCTTTCTTGGTTTTTTGATCAATGGTTTAACCGATCTGGGCATCCCGTTGTGTTGGTTGATTATCAGGAATCTCCCGAGGAGCTTCACGTTATCATTTCGCAACAGCAAAATCTATATTCATTAGACGAGCCGTTTCAATTTCATCTTGATGTTGCTATTGGTTATCCTGATGGCCATGTAGAAACCAAGCGCATTTGGGTCAATGAATTATCCGACACAAACACCATTAAGCTAAATAAATCACCTTCTTGGTATTGCGTTGATCCAAAAGGGGAAATGCTTTGGCAAGCGCATGAGAACAAATCATCAACTATTTGGGAAAATCAGTTGCTCAACGCCCCATCCTTTATCAGCAAGGAAAATGCGCTAGTACAGCTATTTGAATTGGACAGTTTAAAGGCGCTCACTCATTCTGAACTCCTCTTGAGTGATTCTTTTTGGCTAATCCGGGCGTATGGGGTTGAGCTGCTCACCATGAGTGGCAAATGGTCTGAATCGATTAAAGCCCAACTAATTGAATTGACGCAACTCGACCCTAAATCATATGTTCGGGCTGCAGCATATAGCGCCATTGACAGCCTGTCTCACGGAAATAAGGAGTTTAATCAACTCTTTACGTATGGTTTGAAGGATCAATCGTACGAAGTTGTTCGAGCCTGTCTTGCTAGCCTTTATTCCATCGATGTATGCTATGCGAGTGAACAAGTGGGTTTTCTAGAATGCGAAACGAACGAATCGGTCCGTTTTTGGGTATCGAGAATATACGCTGCCTGCGGAGGGTTGGAGAAATCTTCCTATTTCAAAACCAATACTCAAGAAGCAAAAGGCTTTGATCTTTTTCTGTTGCTAAACGATTACGCAACGTTTGCTAAGCGACAAGGTAACGCTGCGGTTTATAGTGATTTGACAAAACAAATGACATCGTCTGGTCTGGGTGAAGATTCTTGGTGGGTTAAAAACGCTTGTATTCGAGGCCTAGCTAACGTTCAAGCATATTATCTGGCCGAAATAAACAAAATAGAATCAAGTAAAGAAAGCACCTTAGATCAAATGGAGGAATTATCGAAATTAAGGGCACGAGAGGCCGAGTTGACCAACACAATTAATGAAATCACGATCCTACAAGATCAGTCGGGGCCAAGCTCAATGCTCAACCGTTAAACCCTGATTCTCTTTCAAAAACAATGTCCTGTTGTAAGTCACTTCCGGTGGCGGCCTCAACCGCTAGCGTATCGCAACGCTCATTCAAAACATTCCCATCATGGCCTCTAACCCAGACGAAGCGGACGCTATGCTTTGGATAAATGCGCAAGAAGCGCTGCCACAAGTCTGCATTCTTTTTTCCCTTAAACCCTTTTTGAACCCACCCGAAAACCCATTTTTTCTCAACCGAATCAACCACATATTTACTGTCGGAATAAATCGTCACTGCATGACCCGTTGACTTAAGGCTTTCCAGCGCGACAATTACACTTAAAAGCTCCATACGATTGTTGGTTGTATGTCTAAACCCCTTACTGATTTCCTTTCTATGTGCCCCTGAAAGTAGCACAACTCCAAACCCTCCAGGCCCAGGATTACCACGTGACGACCCGTCTGTATACACCTTTACTTCAGCCACTATTCAAATGAAAAAAAGCTTTCTGGATTAAGCGCCACACCATTTCTCCACATTTCGAAATGTAAATGTGGGCCCGTTGAAAATTCGCCCGCTTGTCCAATAATTGCTATCGCTTCTCCTGCCCTCACTTTTTCACCCTCCTTTTTCAACAGCACTGAATTGTGTTTATAAACAGAAATCATGTCGTTATCATGCTGAATCTGAATAATATGTCCTGTTTCGGCTGTATAAGCAGCAATAATCACGGTCCCTTCATCTATGGACTTGATGGTTGCATCTTTTGCTGCGCCCACATCCACACCAAAATGTCCGGTCTGAGCGTTGAACCGATTGGTAATTTTCCCTAAAACTGGGGGGAAGAGCAAATAGGATGAGTTCTTATCTCGATTAAAGTTTGGATTTAAATTCACTAAATCTTCTTTTTCCATTTCAACGCGCAACAAAGAATCTTCTGAGCTACGAGTAAAGCCAACCTTTTTAGGGTCTAATGCCTTAGAAGTTGATGTATCGGGATTAACAGTTTCGATGTTTCCATCCACAATATTTCGAACGTTATTCATATAAGCATCCCTTTGTGCCAATGCTAGCTCGAGCGAATCTGCTTTTATGGCCGCTCCAACGGCAATTTTCTTTACTCGAATTTCGTCTGCATAGTCTGGTAAATAAAACCTCAGGGGTGTCCAGCCCAAAAGCATAAAAGTCACAGTGATGAGCAGAATTAACCCAATGCCACCTAAAACAATAACGTTCATTGGCGTAAGTAGCAGGGAAAACCGTTCTTCGAACGTATCCACATTCAGAACAACCAACTTGTAGTGGTTTTTCAGCCGTTTCAAGAGCTTTTTTCGCTCGCCTTTTTCTTTTTGTTCTGCCATTTGGAAATTCAAACCTACATGATTTTTTTACGTTGTAACCGCCAATATTCGCAGAGCAATACCGTTGTGAATCTTCGCGAAAAGAATAACGATAATTTTGCGCCTCATTTGATTAGCGTGTTTTTTAAGTATTGAAGATTAGACTCCACATATTATTCGCTTTGATTGTCTTGTTAGCATCTGCGTGTTCACAAGAGAAAAACACGATTGTCAATCGCGGCTATCACAACATGACAGCCCGTTACAATGGATTTTTCAATGGCCGGCTAGCGCTTCAAGACGCACACAAGAAAATGAAACTCTCATACACAGAGGACTATTCTGTTCTGTTGCCCATTTTTATTTATTCAAAAGACGAAGTTGTTCAGCCCATTTACCCAGACCTAGAAAGAGCCATCGCGAAAACATCAATGGTCGTTGACCGACACAGCATGGATATTAGCGGCAAGGAAAATTGCAAATGGATAGACGATACTTGGATTGTTATGGGTGAGGCCCAGTTTTTAAAGGGTGAGCTAACTCAAGCAAAACAAATATTTGATTTCACAAAGCGCAAATACCCAGACCCTCAGATAGAGCAACTCAGTCGCTATTGGTTGGCTCGTGTTTATACCCGTGAAGAACAATATACACGAGCTGGAGACGAATTGAGGAAGCTTGGAGATGGAGAAGCCTTACCTGACCGAGTGCTTGGCGATTTGTATGCATTCAAAGCCGACTATTATTTGAAGCAAAAGAAAAATGAAGAAGCCATTGGAGAGCTCCAACGTTCCATTGAGGTGACGAAAAACCGGGATGAAAAAACCCGAAGAATGTTCATTTTGGCCCAACTGCTGCGCATTGAGGGAGACGGCACATCATCGAGTAATCTCTACGCTGAAATCATAAAGCGTAATCCCGATTACGACATGTCGTTTTATGCTAAAATCAACCGCGCTTTGGCATATGATGTAACTGCAGGAGATATTGAGGGTATTCGTAAAATCCTTTTCAAAATGCTCAAGGACGAAAAAAACGCAGAATACTTGGATCAAATTTATTATGCCTTAGCCGAACTTGAACTAAAAGAACAGGACGAGCCTGAAGCCATTGATTATTTGAAATTGGCAACGAAGAAATCCGTTAAAAACGGCAACACCAAAGGGCTGGCTTTTTACAAACTTGGTGACATCTATTTTCAAAAGAAGAATTATGAAACCGCCCAAGCCTATTACGATAGCACCATTACCTTCCTGAGCACAGAGCATCCCGATTATGATCGCATCCTAGCCACGGCAAATAGCCTTACGCAAATGATGCGCGACATTACCATTATTGAAACTGAAGATAGCCTTCAAGCCTTTTCAAAACTTCCCCTGAAGGAGCAAGAGAAAATAATCGACATTAAGATTGATGATTTGATTCAGGCCGAGCGCGATGAAGAAAGACAAAAGCAACTTGAAGAAAGCCAAGCTCAGGCAAATAAATTCAATCAAAACGCTCCAATCAACAGAAACATAACAAAAGGGGAGTGGTATTTCTATAACCCCGCAGCCATTGGATTCGGAGCTCAAGAGTTTAAAAAAATATGGGGCTCTCGAAAAAACGAAGATGATTGGAGGAGAAAAGATAAGACCTCAGTGGCACCACTTCTAGTAAGTTCGGAAGAAGGGTTTGAAAACGAAACGGACACCTCTGCAGGCGCCAATGATCCCAAAAACGCGAAGTATTATTGGAAGTCCGTACCAGACACAAAGGAAAAATTAGAGCGGTCTGACGCCTTGATTATAGAAGCCTTATATGACCTGGCTCATGTATACAAGGATTTAATGCTCGATGAAAACATGGCGATAGCCACGTTTGAAGATTTGATTTCACGCTATGACAGCTCTAAATATCACCCTAACGTTTATTACCAGCTTCATCTTATCTATTCCAAACGAGGAGATCAAGCTAAATCTGACTACTATAAAAACTTAGTTCTAACTGAGTTTCCTAAATCTGACTACGCTAAAGTCATAGAAAACCCGGATTATGCTGCCGAGTCGCTTGCTTCAGAAAACACGATACGGGAGGTGTACGAAAAAAGCTATGCTAATTTCCAACAAGGGTTTTATCGAAACGCATATGACATGTCTGCTAAAGCTTTAGAACAGTTTCCAGACAACATTTATACTCCTCAGTTTAAATTCTTGCAGGCGCTTTGCTATGGTTATATAGACAGTGAGCAACACATGATTCAGGAGCTGGAAATCATTGCAACTGTTTATGGAAGTCAAGAAGTTGGTCAAGAAGCGCGTAAGATTCTCGACTACTTTAAAAATGGAAAAGAAGGCGATAGTTTAAAGAAAGCAGAAGAGGCGGCACTTGAAGAGGAAATCGAAAAGAAGAAAAAGCAATATACCTACGACATCGGTTCTCAGCATAACTTTGTAATCATCATACCTGACACAGCCAACTATACAAAGCTCCAGGCCAACCTTTCGGATTTTAATCGGAAATACTTTGCGACTAAAGGATTTAAGACCAGCCTTATTCCAATTAAAGATGGAAAGGCGATGATCGTTGTTTCAAAAATCGGTTTTGCTTCTCAGGCCTTAGACTACCATGGCACGTTTTCAGGAGCCGGATCAGATACAGATATGTTTACGAAACGTGGATATCCTTTTTTCCCTATTTCTTTTGATAATTACGCCCACTTTTACAAAGATCAAGGTGTAGAAGCGTACTTAGCCTTTTTCACTGAAAACTATCTCAAAAGCAAGTAATTACATCATCTGTTTAATTTTGAATTCTAATTTCGCATGAAACGCCTATTTATGATAAGTAAGAGCAGTAAGAACCAAGAATCAGAATTTGGAGCCCACAATCAAATTGCAAAAGGAACTCAAGTTCAGGGCGATATTAAAACAGAAGGAGTTTTAAGAGTTGATGGAACTTTGATTGGCTCGATTGAATCGACAGGAAAGCTTGTTGTTGGTCCTTCCGGCAAAATCGAAGGATCCATTACTTGCGCCTCAGCAAATATTAGCGGTACAGTCAAAGCTAAGCTTATCGTCAAAGAATTACTCCAACTACAGGCGTCTGCCGTGGTTAACGGTGAAATTACAGTGGGTAAACTAGCCATCGAACCCGGAGCAACCTTCACTGGTTCTTGCAGCATGGGAGGAATTGTTAAAGACATGGCCCAACAAGAACGCAAACAGGTTGCAGAAAAAACAGCCTAACTCTTTTTATAAATACACATCAATGGCCACCAAAATGATGGTCATTTTGATTCTATTCACTTTTGGAGGAAGGGCGCTAGACAACAATACTGCGTCCGATTTTCCAATTTTCACCCTAGTAGGCGCATTACTGGGTTGCGCATTATCCATTTACTCGATGATTCGCGATTTAATAAAATGATTAAACAACTAGCCATATTAGTAGGCTTTGCCATTCTTGTGGCTATTCCTCATTTCTTCATCTTCCAATATCTCAATTGGGACTTTAAAGTGTCCATCTATTTTCTCTATGCGTTTATGATTGTCTTGACTTTTTTGTTTGACCGTTTACTGGTGACAGAAACAAGCCCAAATCGTTTCATTAACTATTACATGGGGTTCAGTGGCGGTAAGCTAATACTCAGCCTTTTCATTCTTTTGCTTTATGGCATTTTGGACAAAGCATACCTTAGGCCATTCGCAGCTAGTTTTCTGGTTATTTATTTTTCATTTACCTCGCTAGAAATCGTAAGATTAGTGCGGCATTTAAAAAACTAAGAGAAAGATTTTTTTGTCAAATACATTCTTCTACTTTTGCGCCACAATTTGAGACAGTATCCAAAGTGGGGAAAATGCTAGAATTCAGGGGGTTTAAGTCAAAAATACAGCGAATATTTTTTGTTCTGATCGTTCAATTATTTGTTGTTTCTGCTGGTTTTGCGAGTGATCATAACGATTCGACCTCCGTTTCCGAAGGTTTTAACGCAGGTGAAATGATCATGCATCACGTACTCGATGCAAACGAAATCCACATTTTTGACGGGCTCAGTTTTCCATTGCCGATTCTTTTATACACCGCAAATGGGTTTGACGTATTTAGCTATGGTCAATTCCTTGATGCGCATCACCATCCTACATTAGATTATACAAGCCCTTCAACAGGCAATACATACCGCTCAAACCATGGTCACCTTGTTCAATTAAACGAATCGGGTGAAGAAATCGCCCATTCTGGCTGGGGAGTGAATGACCACAGCTTCGTGGATTTTTCAATCACAAAAAATGTCGTTGGAATATTCATTGTTCTTATTGTAATGTTTTTGGTCTTCCTGTCGTCTGCGAAAGCTTACAGTAAGGGAATCGGAAGAACCAGCGCACCAAAAGGCGTCCAATCTTTTTTAGAACCAATGATCCTTTTCATACGCGATGAAGTGGCTAGACCTTCCATCGGCAAGAAGTACGAACGATTCATGCCCTTTCTACTCTCTATTTTCTTCTTTATTTGGATTGGAAACATTCTTGGCTTAATCCCATTCATTGGAGGCCTAAACATTACCGGAAACATAGCTGTCACTTTAGTCTTAGCTACACTAACCTTTATCGTTACAATATTCAGTGGTAATAAAGGGTTTTGGATGCATATTGTGCAGCCTCCTGGAGTGCCAGCGTGGTTGCTCCCTATAATGTGGCCTATCGAGATTATTGGAGTAATCTCTAAGCCAATTGTTTTGACATTACGACTTTTTGCGAACATCACCGCAGGTCACATTATCATATTATCATTTACAGGACTCATTTTCATCTTTTATAACTCATCTGGAGCTGGCGTAGCGTATGGCGTAAGCGTAGGATCGGTATTATTCAGTGTATTCATGCTTTCGCTTGAGCTACTGGTAGCCTTTCTTCAAGCTTATGTATTCACATTATTAAGCGCAATTTACTTCGGACAAGCTGTAGAAGACCATCATTAATTCGTAACTATTCAATTCTATATAAAATGGAGCTATTAAGCATCTTGTTACAGGCAGCAACAGAATCAACTTTCGGAATAATGGGAGCTGGTATTGGAGCTGGAATCGCTGCGCTTGGCGCAGGTGTTGGTATTGGTAGAATCGGTGGTTCAGCGTTGGAGGCAATTGCCCGCCAGCCTGAAGCTACTGGAGATATCCGTGCTACCATGATTGTAGCTGCTGCACTTGTTGAAGGGGCAGTATTCTTTGCAATCGTTCTTTGCCTTTTGGTTATTCTTTAATAACCGAACAAAAAGAAAAACCAGTCCTTTTGCGGTTGGCCGAAGGGCTGGTTTATTAAAGATTTGAATTAACATAAGAAAGAACAACTCATGGATTTAGTAACCCCTGGCTTTGGTTTAGTTTTTTGGACAACACTAAGTTTCCTAATCATCATTTTTTTACTTGGCAAGTTTGCTTGGTCGCCAATTCTAAAGGCAATAAAAGAGCGTGAAGACACGATTCAGTTAGCCATCGAATCCGCTGAAAAGGCGAAAGAAGAGATGCGTAAGCTGAAGGATAGCAATGACGCCCTTTTGCAAGCTGCTCGTGAAGAACGAGATAAGCTTATGAAGGAAGCGCGAGACACCAAGGATCAAATCATTTCTGAGGCAAAAACGAAAGCCAAGGAAGAGGCCGAAAAAATTGTTACAGCGTCTCGTGAAGAGATTCGAAACGAAAAGGCTAAGGCAATTATCGAACTTAAGGATAAAGTCGCGGAAATTTCATTTGAAATCGCTGAGAAAGTCCTTTCTGAAAAATTATCATCTAGTGATAAGCAAAGCGACACGGTTAAACGTGCGCTTTCTGAAATCCGATTTAACTAATGAAATCGACAAAAGCAGCAGGGCGCTATGCGCAATCACTTTTGGATCTTTCGGTCGAATCTGGGGAACTAGAATCGGTGAAAGCCGATATGGAACTCATCCGTAACACGATAGAGGGTAGTTACGATTTGGAATTAATGTTGGAGTCTCCGGTCATAAAGCCAGACGCTAAGCAAGCCGTTCTGAACAAACTGTTTTCGACCCGAATCAGCAAGCTTTCACTTCGCTTCGTATTGTTAATAACGGCAAAGGGGAGGGAGTCAATTCTTGGACCAATATCACAAGCCTTTCTCGACCAATATAGGGCACATAAAGGAATTGTAATAGCTCGAGTAGTTTCGGCCAGCGCCTTAACAACAGACGCTAAGAAAGCACTTATCACAAACCTGTCTTTATCAGGAAATACGATAGAGCTTATAGAAAAAATCGACCCTAGTTTACTAGGCGGTCTTCGGGTAAAAGTTGGTGATCAATTAATTGACGCTAGCATTCGAAGAAAATTGAACGACTTAAAATCAGACATCTCAAAAAACAAACTTTCAGCTATCTAATTAGATTACATTATGCCTGAAATCAAACCAGCAGAAGTATCAGCAATTCTCCGCGAACAGCTTAGCGGATCTAAAACAGCCGCTCAACTTGAAGAAGTTGGCACCGTATTACAAGTAGGTGACGGAATCGTTCGTATTTATGGCCTTTCCAATGTGCAAGCAGGAGAGCTCATCGAATTCGAAGACGGCTTACAAGCTATCGCTTTGAACTTAGAAGAAGATAATGTTGGGGCTGTATTGCTCGGACACTCAACTTCCATTAAAGAAGGCGATACCGTAAAACGAACCAATCGAATTGCGTCCATCAAGGTCGGAGAAGGAATTGTTGGCCGAGTGGTAAACACGCTCGGAACACCTATTGACGGAAAAGGAGACATCGAGGGTACTCTATACGAAATGCCACTTGAGCGAAAGGCGCCTGGTGTAATTTTCAGACAACCCGTAAATGAGCCTCTTCAAACTGGTATTAAGGCGATTGACGCTATGATTCCTGTTGGTAGAGGTCAGCGAGAGCTTATTATTGGTGACCGTCAAACCGGAAAAACTACTGTAGCGATTGACACCATCATCAATCAGCGCGAGTTTTACGATCGAGGTGAGCCTGTATATTGCATTTACGTTGCCTGTGGTCAAAAAGCATCAACTGTTGCTGGAATCGTTAAGAGACTTGAAGATAACGGTGCGATGAAGTACACCACCGTTGTTGCTGCAAACGCTTCTGACCCAAGTCCAATGCAATTTTATGCACCAATGGCCGGAGCGGCAATTGGCGAGTTTTTTAGAGACTCTGGTCGACCAGCTTTAATCGTATTCGATGATTTATCGAAACAAGCCGTTGCTTACCGCGAAGTTTCTCTTCTTTTGAGAAGACCTCCGGGACGTGAAGCGTATCCTGGTGATGTATTCTACCTTCACTCACGAATTCTTGAGCGAGCTGCAAAGGTGATCAATGACGACACCATCGCAGCCCAAATGAATGATCTTCCTGAATCGCTAAAAGGCATCGTTAAAGGTGGTGGGTCGCTAACAGCGCTTCCAATCATTGAAACCCAAGCGGGTGACGTGTCTGCCTATATTCCAACCAACGTAATTTCCATTACTGACGGTCAGATATTCTTAGAAGCAAACTTATTCTTATCAGGAGTTAGACCAGCGATTAACGTTGGAATTAGCGTATCCCGAGTAGGTGGAAACGCTCAGATTAAATCCATGAAAAAGGTTGCTGGTACATTGAAACTAGATCAGGCGCAGTTTAGAGAGCTTGAAGCTTTCGCCAAATTTGGTTCTGACCTTGACGCAGCTACTAAATCAGTTTTAGATAAAGGTGCTCGAAACGTTGAAATCTTAAAGCAAGGTGAAAACGCTCCCGTATCAGTAGAAAAACAAATTGCTATTATTTACTGTGGAACTAAGAATCTATTGAACAAGGTTCCTGTAAACAAAGTCAAAGAATTTGAAAGTGAGTATGTTGACTACTTAGATCGACATCATCGTGACGTTCTAGATCAACTTCGTGCCGGAAAACTAACGGATGAAATTACGGACACACTTACAAAAGTTGCGGCAGAGCTTTCAGCTAAATACAACAAATAAAATAAGTCCAAGCCAATGGCTAACTTAAAGGAAGTACGGAATAGAATCACCTCGGTAAACAACACCATGCAGATTACCTCTGCAATGAAAATGGTGAGTGCGTCCAAGTTGCGAAGAGCACAGGACGCGATTACTCGGATGCGGCCGTATGCAGTGAAACTGCAAGAAATCTTACAAGGTCTAAGTAGTGGAATGGACACCTCAGAGAACGCTTACGGCAGAACTGGTGAGGTAAACAACATTCTTATTGTCGCTGTTACTTCAAATCGAGGCTTGTGTGGGGGCTTTAACTCTCAAATAATCAAACGCGTTCATACTATGATCGCTTCTGACTATCGAGACAAAAACGTCACGGTATTAACTTTTGGTAAAAAAGCAGAAGATGCATTTAGAAAGACAAGTTACTTCATAAAAGGAACCCTCCTTCCTAGGCACACGAATGAAATATTCGACAACCTAGACTACGACCATGCAGCAGCAGCAGCTAAAAAAATCATGGATGCTTTCGCAGATAAACAATTCGATAAGGTCATTCTTGTTTACAATACGTTCAAGAATGCTGCGACTCAAATTGTAACAGAAGAGCAATTTCTTCCGGTAGTTCCAATTGAAAGCACAGAAACATCATCAACCAATAATGATTACATATTTGAACCCTCTCAAGCAGAGATCGTTCATGACCTTATTCCTAAGTCATTAAAAACTCAATTGTACAAAGTACTCTTGGATAGTTTTGCTGGTGAGCATGGAGCTCGAATGACGGCCATGCATAAGGCTACGGATAACGCTACAGAGATGGTGAAAGAACTAAAGCTTACCTACAACAAAGCACGCCAGGCCGCGATTACAACAGAAATTCTGGAAATCGTTGGCGGAGCCGAAGCGCTTAACGGATAACGCGTAAAACATGTAATAAAAAGGCCAAGTGTATGTTTGGCCTTTTTTTTGCTCAATATTTGCACCCAACCTCAAGTCCAAATTTTGAAACTAAGAACTCGTATTATTCTCGCGATGACGGCTTTAATGCTCGTTTCTCTTTTGGTAATTGGCGCAGTTACTGTCTTCTTTTTTCATTCACAAAACGAGCAATATCATCAGGAAAGGTTAGCAAGAAAAGAACGAGCCATAAAAACAGAAATGGCATATTTCTCACAAGAAGAGGAAATGCAAAAAGGTCTTGATATTGTGATCAAAGAGTTTGAAGAAGAAGTCATTAGACAGTCAGCCGTTCATAATCTCGAAATAAACATTTACGATACGCGCGGTTACATGATTGTTTCCGCTAGACCAGAAGGTCTTCATTCTGAATACATGGATAGGCGTGTTCCACAGGCAGCTCTTGAGCAATTACAGCAAGTCGATCGAATCGTGTTAAAAGAAGCGCGTGACAGCCATGAATACCTCTCGGACTATACCGTTTTAAGAAACGCGAAAGGCGAAAGATTAGCGATTCTCAACCTTCCTTATGAACAAGACGAAGCGGTTCAGCAAAACGACTTACCAGAATTTTTAGGGTCGATAGGTATTACTTATTTTTTCTTGTTTTTGGGTGCCATTGGTCTCACAGTGCTTTTCTCAAACTCCATTACTAAAGATTTTTCAATCCTTAGTGACCGCATGGAGGCGGTCGATTTAAACGCCAACAACGAACCCATAGAATGGAATCAGGATGACGACATCGGTCGATTGATTATGGCCTATAATGATATGTTGGCTAAGCTCTCTGAAAGTCGAGATCTGCTTGCAAAAAAAGAACGTGAAGAAGCGTGGAGGGAGATGGCTCGCCAAATTGCGCACGAAATAAAAAACCCATTGACTCCAATTAAGCTGAGCGTTCAACACCTCCAAGCTACATCCGATTTTTCATCTGAGCGTTGGCAATCGAAGTTCAAAAACACCATGGCTATGATTATTCAGCAAACTGAATCGTTAAATAAGATTGCAAGTGAGTTTGGAGATTTTGCAAAAATTCCAAAACCATCAGAAGAACGTGTGCTGCTTACTAAGGTTATTGACGATGTCATTATTCTTTTTTCAGACACCCCAACGTCAATCAACTTAATCAATGAAGACGGGGAGCTAGAAACAATCATTGACCAGGACGCACTCCGAAGAGTCCTTGGCAATCTCATCAAAAATGCGAATCAAGCGCTTGTCGATACAGACAGAGGAGCTATAGAAATCCGACTCCATCGATTTGGCGATAAGGCTCGTATTGAAATCGCTGATAATGGGCCTGGCGTGCGTGAATCCCTAAAATCAAAAATTTTCCAGCCCAACTTTACCACCAAATCCAGCGGTACAGGCCTTGGACTAGCCATTTGTCAGCAAATAATTGAACAAGCAAAAGGAAAAATCTGGTTGGAGGATAATGAACCAACTGGTGCTCGATTCGTGGTTGAGCTACCATTGGCCAGCACAAATAATTAATCTTCACTTCGTTACTTTCGCTCATACAAATATACCCTTATTATGCCTTACCACTATCTGCTTATAGATATAGAAGCGCAAACCGCGCTTGTTACTATCAATCGACCCGATAAGCTAAACGCTCTTAACTCTGAAGTCATTCAAGAGTTAGGAAAATGTCTCGGAGAGCTTGAAGGCAACAATAAAATTCGGTGCATCATTCTCACTGGGTCAGGTGAAAAGGCGTTTGTAGCTGGCGCAGATATCGCTGAATTTGCTGAATTCAGTGTGGAAGAAGGAAAAACACTAGCCGCACAGGGCCAAGAAAAGCTTTTCAACCTTGTTGAAAAACTGAGCACGCCTGTTATTGCAGCCATAAATGGTTTTGCCCTTGGTGGTGGATTAGAACTCGCCATGAGCTGTCACATGAGGGTAGCTTCAGCCAACGCACGAATGGGATTACCAGAGGTTAGTTTAGGTGTTATTCCAGGTTATGGAGGCACTCAACGACTGCCAAGGCTCATTGGAAAAGGACGGGCGTTTGAACTCATTGCCACGGCTAATATGATTGACGCCCAAAAAGCGGCAAACTATGGTCTCGTAAATGATGTGGTAGAATTAGCTTCTCTGATTGAGACCTGCAAAACCATCGCTTCTAAAATCGCTCGAAACTCACCCACGGCAATTGGATTTGCTATAGAGGCTATTAACGCAGGATTTGACGACAAAACGGGATTTAATGCTGAAGTCGAATTGTTTGGAAAAGCTTTTGGAACGAATGATTTTAAAGAAGGTACCACTGCTTTTCTAGAAAAGCGCAAACCTGAATTTACTGGATCCTAATTCAACCAATAATAGGAAAGCACCAGTCTTTCAAAGTCGGGTTTTGCCGCCTTGAAAAGCTTTTCATCTCGCGTACCCATTACGATCATTATTACGATTTCGCCTTGATCAATGTAGGCAACCGACTCAAAGTTCTTCTTGGCAGGATTCATGAAATCATAAATGGTAGCTTTTTTTCGCTGAGTAAAAGTCAATATCTCCTTGTTCTTGGTGGCCTTCACACCCGGGGAATCCTTTGTAAAATGCTCAATATCTAAATTAATAACCTCTTCTAAGGCTTGATCATCATCCGTTTTATAGGTTACGTTGGCGTATATAACAACAGATGACTTAGACCAACTTGTAGAGTCGGGAGAAAAGGCGGCATTAAGCAACATTTCGCGTGCACCCTTTTGATCGGGTTTCCATCCCTTTGGCGCTGTTAAAGTATATCCATAGCCCATATCCTGAACAATCACGGTGCTCGATTCTTGACTTAAAACGCCCTGCGCCATTAGCCCAAGCATCAAAACCAGCAAGCATGACTTTCGAAAATCGTCCATGGGGTAAATATAACTCGTTTACCTAGTCCCTAACATTCCAGCTTGGGAAACCATGAGTGGTTGAAATCTTTAACAATCCGAACACATTCCTCTGTGAATTGCACGTTTCTTTGCTAAACACATGGCCTCACCTCTCAAAAAACTGGCTTCTCAAACGGCCATCTACGGTCTTAGCAGCATACTCGGTAGGTTTCTGAACTACCTGCTGACCCCGCTTTATACGAGCGCTGAGGTGTTTCAAACGGATCAATACGGCATCATTACAGAAATGTATTCCTATGTCGCTTTCTTGGTCGTTTTGCTGATGTATGGAATGGAAACAGCTTTCTTTCGATACTATTCTGACGCCAAAAACAAAGACGCTGTCTATAGCACTGCGCTGTGGTCGATGATTATTTCCACTACCGTATTCGTAAGCGCCACAAGTCTATTTGCCCAACCCATAGCTTCCTTTTTAGGTTATCCAGACCATAGCGAATACATCTCTTGGTTTGCACTAATTGTTGGGTTGGATGCCTTGATTGCTATTCCCCTGGCGAAGCTTCGGGCAGAAAATAAGGCCATTCGATTCGTTTTCATCAACTTCAGTTTCATTTCCATCAACATTGGATTGAATCTTTTTTTCTTGGTTTATTGCCTACAGGGATATAACGATGGTAATACCAATTGGATCATTGATTTTGCTTACGATCCAGAGACCGCGGTCGGTTATGTGTTCATCGCAAACCTTATCGCTAGTGTATTTCGGTTTTTGTTGGTCATGCCAGATATGATCAAAATTCGTTTCGTTTTTGATCGTGTGATTTGGAAAAACCTGCTTCTTTATGGTGCGCCACTTTTGATTGTAGGTTTAGCAGGAAACATTAATGAGGCACTAGATAAGCCGCTTTTGAAATGGTTGTTAATTCCCTCCTTGGGCGAAGAACAGGCGATGTCACAAGTTGGGATTTATGGTGGCATTTACAAACTCTCTATTGCTATTACTCTGTTTGTGCAGGCCTATCGATACGCAGCAGAACCCTTTTTCTTTAGCCAGCGAAGCAATGCGCAAGCACCAGCCGCCTATGCGAAAATGTTGCATCTATTTACCGCATTCGTTCTATTTGCATTTCTCATAATTACCCTATTTATCGATGTGTTTAAGCAGTTCTTACAGAGTGACGAATACTGGGTGGCGCTGGGAATTGTTCCCATTCTTCTTTTAGCCAATATCTTTTTAGGAATATACTATAACCTGAGTGTCTGGTATAAGCTGACTGATAAAACTATTTATGGCTCATATATAGCGCTTGTGGGCGCCTTGATAACAATTAGCTTGAATGTATGGCTCATTCCGATTATGGGCTACAAGGGTTGCGCTCTAGCCACCCTAGGCTGTTATTTCACCATGGCTGTCATTTCTTTTGTGATTGGTCAACACCATTACCCTGTTCCTTATTCCTTGCCGAAACTTGGCTTCTACTTTGCGCTAGCGCTTTCCATATATTTTCTTAACCTAAACCTTAACATTGAGTCGTTGCTATTGACAAGCATAATTCGCCTTTTATTAATTGGCGGATTTTTATCCATAGTCGGCTATATTGAATTTTTCAGATCCAAGATACATGACACCAAAAATTGAGATTGTCAACAAGAGTAGTCACGCTCTTCCTTCATACGCTACGCTCCTTTCTGCAGGAATGGACCTTCGCGCAAACCTTCCTGACGGATCCACTACCCTAAACCCTTCATCACAAATGTTGATTCCAACAGGGCTTCACATAGCGTTGCCTTCAGGATACGAAGCTCAGGTTAGGCCGCGATCTGGACTAGCCTTTAAACATGGGATAACCGTTTTAAACGCACCTGGAACCATCGATGCTGACTATCGAGGCGATATTGGCGTTTTACTAATAAATCATAGCTCAAAAGCGTTTGAAATTTGTGACGGAGAGCGTATCGCACAGCTTGTTATTGCGAGGTATGAATCCATCGAATGGGAACTAGTTCCAGAGCTAACCGAAACGTCTCGCGGAACAGGGGGTTTCGGAAGCACCGGGATACAATAATTAACCCGTAACTTATAATAACACCGAAATCGACAGCGCAACCCGACCTGTGAATCGTAATTCGCATTTTTGCGCCTTAAACAAAGATCTATGAACTTGATAATTCCAATGGCTGGCATGGGTAAGCGAATGAGGCCGCACACATTGATCACGCCTAAGCCATTAATTCCAGTTGGAGGAAAGCCTATTGTTCAACGACTAGTTGAAGACATTGCCGCACTTTGCGAAGAACAAATAGATGAAATCGGATTTATCATAGGTGATTTTGGAAAAGACGTTGAGGCGCAATTAGTCGCTATTGCAGAAGACCTTGGCGCAAAGGGTAAAATATACTATCAAACAGAGGCTCTAGGAACCGGACACGCGATATATTGTGCAGAGCAATCTCTTAATGGGCCTGTGATTGTTGCGTTTGCTGACACACTCTTCAGAGCAGACTTTAAAATTGACGAGCGTAAAGAGGGTGTTATTTGGGTAAAACAGATCGAAGATCCAAGTCAGTTTGGTGTGGTGAAAGTTGGGGCCGAAGGAGTTATAACAGACTTTGTAGAGAAACCAAAAGAATTTGTTTCGGATTTAGCCATAATTGGAATCTACTTTTTTCGTGACGGAGCCCACCTTCGAAAAGAATTGAAATATCTGATAGACCATAAAGTCGTTAAGGGTGGTGAATATCAGCTTACAGATGCATTAGAAAACATGAAGCGACAAGGAGTCGCTTTTCAGCCAGGTGAAGTCGCTAGTTGGATGGACTGTGGAAACAAAAACGCAACGGTCGAAACCAATCGAATGATCCTCGAATTTGAGAAAGCTGATCCTAAGATTTCAAGCGATGTTCAATTGATAAACAGCTCCGTCATTCAGCCCGTTTTTATCGGAAAAGGTGTTCGAATTGAAAACAGTGTTATCGGACCCCACGTTTCTGTTGGTTCGGATTCTAATATCAGCGACTCGCGAATCAGCAATAGCATTATCAGAGAAAACGCCACAATCAAGAACACCGTAGCGACAAACTCACTGATCGGAACCTATACCAAGATAGAGCCTAGCGCTTCAGATTATAGCTTGGGAGATTATTCAAGCATTGGTTAAGATTGGGCAATAAACACACATATCTATCTGCGGCTTTTTGCCTTATTTGCTTTGTTGGATTTGGTCAGACCAAGGCACGCTTAAGCGAACCAGAAACGCTTGTTTTCACCCAGAAATACATCAACGCGGGCAAAGAAAAAATTCTCGGTAATAACCAGGAGGCATTTAAGTTGTACGCTGAATGCGCAGATCTCGACCCGAAAAACGATGCCGTTCACTATGAAATCGGTCGCCTTTTTTTAACTCAAAACAACCTCGTTCGTGCTGGTGAAGAATTTGAGCTTGCAGCAAAACTCGACCCAAACAACAAATGGTACTGGACGCCCCTAGCCGATGTGCAAACATCCAAGCATGAGTATAAAAACGCCATTAAAACCTACGACAAGCTTCGAAAACTCGAGCCAAATGATCCGACATACATTTTAACTCAGGCTTCCCTTTTATTGCATACTGGCAAAACCAAGGACGCTATAAAGGCTTTTGACGACTATGAGTCGCTCGTTGGGTTAAGCCCAGAGGTGTCTTTGAAAAGGTATCAATATTTCATTGGTGGAGAGGCTTACGACAAAGCTGTGGTTGAGATTGAATCTCTTATTGAAGCATATCCAAACGAACCTCAATATTATAGCCACCTAGCCGATCTCTATAAAGCGCAAGGAAAAACACAAAAAGCATTGGAGGTGTATGCCAAGGCACTAAAAGTTGATCCTGAAAACGCATACATTCAATTATCGCTTGCTGAATACTTTGAGCGCAATGGCCAGCGAGATTCATCCTTCTATTATTTAGATAAAGCCTATTCAAATCGCTTTTTGGACATCGACACAAAAATTGGCCTCTTATTGAAAATGTACCCTGAAGCCGAACGCTCGGTGGTTGTGCGTGAACAAACAATAAACCTGTGCAGCCGATTGGTTGATGCACATCCGGATGAAGCAAAGAGTTACTCCGTTCAAGGCGACTTTTTCTACCTTGACCATCAGCTCGAAAAGGCCCGAGAGTCTTACTACAAAACCATTGAGCTTGACCCTTCTAAATACGCCATTTGGAATCAACTTTTACTCATCGATTCGGAGCTCAACGATGAAACATCTATGCTCAACGATAGTCGTGCAGCCATGGAATTATTTCCGACTCAGCCTGGGGTTTATCTATTCAACGGCATTGCTAACAATCAGAAGAAAAATTATAAAGAAGCCGCCAAGAACTTGAAAATCGGGTCTCAATTGATTATTGGAAACCCATTTCTTTCCGCTCAAATGCTGGCTAGCTTGGGAGACGCCTACCATGAGTTAGGGAAACACACTTCATCTGATAGTGCATATAATGCTTCTTTGAAATATGACTCGAACAATCTCTATGTGCTCAACAACTACAGCTATTTTCTTTCGCTTAGAAATGTTGAGTTAGGCAGGGCGCTTAAAATGTCGAGGAAAACTATTGCTAAGGAGCCGCTGAACGCTTCCTATTTAGACACCTATGGATGGATCCTTTATTTGAAAGGCGAATTTAACGAAGCCGAAAAGTATTTGTCTAAATCCCTCATGAACGGTGGTGAAAAAAGCGCAGAAGTGCTTGAGCATTATGGAGATGTTTTATATCGGTTAAACCGAAAAGATGAGGCTAATGCTTATTGGAAAAAAGCAAAGGAAGCTGGTGGTTCAAGCGAGGCGCTAATTAACAAAACATCAAGCAAGAAACTGGATGATTAGACGGCTTTATATTTCCCTGTTCCTAATAGCCCTAGTCATAATCAGCTCTTGCAGCAGTGGCAGAAAAGCTGGCGGAAAAGAGCGAAAGAACATACCCAACCGAAAAACAGCTGAACTCATTGACTCCATCAAGCAAAACGACTTAAGCTGTGAATGGCTGAGCATCAAATATGACGTGGAAGTCAAATCACAAAAGGTGGACGATAGTTTCAAAATGTACGTTCGCTTGCGACAAGACAGCGTAATCTGGATTTCTGCAACCTACTATGCCGTAGAAATTGCGCGGTTCTTATTCACACCTGACAGTGTGCTGTACATAGACAGAAGAAACAACAAGTATTACGCAGGAAACTACGATTACATCACAGACAAGTTTATGATAGAAGCGGACTACAACACCCTTCAATCCCTCATTCTAGCGAACGGTTCCGCGTTTATCGATCAGTCTGATGAAAAAATTCGCAGCTCAGAAGAAGACAATAATTACTACATCAGTTTTATAAGAAAGGGTCAGTTAAAGCGCGCCATAAAAAAAGAGGATTCGAAAAAACCCCTCGATTTGGTTGTCAGCATATGGGTTCACCCATCGTCATTTCGGATAAAGAAGGCAACGGTTGTCGACTATGATGAGGGGAGAAGCTTGTCTGCTGAATATTCAGATTTTCAACCACAATGCAATTCATACTATCCAAACGAGATTGTTTTTCTAGCCGAATCGCCCAATGAACAAGCGAAAGTGAAAACATCGGTAATTAAGGTTACATCTGACAAGAAAGTTAGCGTTTCCTTTACCATCCCGGAAAAATATGAACCACTGGTGCCTTAGCATATTGTTTTTATTGTTGTCCTCCACCTTCGTGGTTGGACAAACGAGTGATGAGCTAAAAAAGAAACAACAGCAGCTAGCCAGCGACATCGCTTACAAAGAGAAGATCATAAAAAAGCTCGAGGAGGATAGTAAAAACACCCTCTCCAGACTGAAACTCGCAGATCAAAAAATCCAGCAGCGAGAAGAACTCATAACAACCCTTTTGCAGGAACTCGATCTTATAAACGAGAAAATATCCGAAAACCAAGATTTAGTAGCCGCGCTAGAAGCAGACATTGACGCTTTGAAAGGGGAATACGCCAAGATGGTTGTTCAGGCCTATAAGACCAGAAACACAGCCGACAAAGTCATGTACATCTTTGCCAGCGATGATTTTGAGCAAGCCTATCGGAGAATGAAATACCTGCAACAATTGGCAGAGTATAGGCAGCGTCAGGCCGAGGCAATTCTTAGTACGCAAGCTAGTTTGGAGAGCAAGCGCATTGCGTTAGAAGCGCAGCGAGAAGAAAAGAATCGCGTTTTGAATAGCCACAACCAAGAAAAGGTGGTTCTGAGCAAGGAAAAGCAAGATAAAGCCAAGAAGCTGACCGAGCTTAGTACACAAGAAGTAAAATACAAGAAAGAGCTTCAAGAAGCGAACAAGAAATCCGAGGAAATGCGGCTTGCCATCAAAAAGGCGATTGAGCGAGAAATATTAGAGTCCAACTCTGGCACGCCAGCAGCGCCAAGTAAGGTCATTAAGCTCACGCCCGAGGCGTTAGAGCTGGGAAATAGTTTTGTTGCCAACAAAGGCAAGCTCCCTTGGCCCGTAGACAAGGGTGAAATTGTAGGTCTCTTTGGCGAGCAGCCTCATCCGTTTTTAAACGGCATTATTGTTAAAAACAATGGTGTAACTATTTCGACCACCGAGGGTAGCCGGGCTCGTGCCGTTTATGACGGAGAGGTGACCCGAATTATCATTATGGCAGGTGCGGGAAAGATTGTTATGGTTCGCCACGGTGAATACATTACCGTTTACACCAACATGAAAGAAACTTTTGTGAAAGCTGGAGACAAAGTTAAAACCAAGGAAGAACTTGGTATCCTGCTCACTGACAAGGGTAAAACAGAGTTTGAATTTCAACTTTGGAAGGGTGTTGAATTACAAAACCCTTCACAATGGATTTATAAGGCGAGGTAGAACGTTTCCCTTTTTTACCTTCGCACCCTAAATTAAGATCATGGGCAGCATAGGACCTTGGCAAATCGTATTAATCATAGCAATCCTCCTTTTGCTATTTGGTGGTAAAAAAATTCCTGAATTGATGCGCGGTCTTGGAAAAGGCATGAAGGAATTCAAAGACGCCACGAAGGACGACACCGACAGCTCTGACAACCGAAAAGACTAATTGCTTAGCACTATTCCTTTGGAAAACCAAGCATTCATTTCGCTTTCTAACACACGTGAAGACATATTATCGGGCAAATATTCCGCAAAGGATCTTTGTCTTCATTATGTCAAGAAAATCAAATCGGAAGATCGTTTCAACGCTTTTCTAGAGGTTTTTGAAGCGAGTGCGATGCAAGCCGCAACAGTTCTTGATGAAAAAGTTTCGGCTGGATTCAAGGGTAAACTAACGGGTGCAATCATCGGTATCAAGGATAATCTGTGTTATAAAGACCATCGAGTTTCAGCGGCATCGCAAATTCTTGATGGATTTGAATCTCAGTTTACAGCAACCAGTGTTCAGCGTCTGATTGACGAGGGTGCAATCATTATTGGCCGGCTAAACTGCGATGAGTTCGCCATGGGCAGTTCTAACGAAAACTCATCCATTGGCGGAGTCAAAAATCCTTTAAACACCGAGTATGTCCCTGGTGGTTCTAGCGGAGGCTCAGCTGCAGCTGTTGCTGCAGGATTGTGCATGGCTACTTTAGGTTCGGATACTGGTGGATCAATTCGCCAACCAGCTTCCTTTTGCGGGATAGTTGGTTTAAAGCCTACATATGGCCGCATTTCAAGATATGGCCTAATTGCTTTCGCATCAAGCTTTGATCAAATTGGGCCTTTAACAAAGTCTGTAGAGGACGCAGCCTTGCTCTATCAAGTAATGGCTGGCGCAGATCCAATGGATTCAACTTGTTCCATAAAACCCGTTGAAGGAAGTATAAAATCAAGTAAACCACGAACCTTCGCCTACCTTCAAGAAGTGATGGATAGCCCCGGATTACATCCAGATGTTAAAGCTGCATTTAAACATAAATTAGAAGCATTAACGTCAGCAGGTCATACTGTGAAAGGGGTCTCCTTCCCGTACTTAGACCACATGGTGCCCTGCTATTATGTTTTAACTACAGCCGAAGCTTCTTCAAACTTAGCTCGATATGATGGCGTGCACTACGGAAAGCGCAGCGCAGCGTCCGAGGACATTCCATCAACTTATTTCAATTCAAGAACTGAAGGTTTTGGGCCAGAGGTTAAGCGAAGAATCATGCTTGGAACCTTTGTCCTAAGCACTGGTTATTATGATGCTTATTATTCGAAAGGTCAAAAAGTGAGACAACTCATAAAATCAGCTACGGATGCTATTCTTGCAGAATCGGATTTCATTATTTCTCCTACCACACCTCATCCAGCTTTTAAAACAGGAGAAAAAGCTGACGATCCTATTGCGCTTTATTTAGAAGATATATTTACGGTTCAAGCGAATCTTGCTGGAAACCCCGCGATTAGTGTTCCCCTGGGTAAAACTGCTGTTGGATTACCTTTCGGGATTCAACTCACCGCAGGATCATTTAAGGAAGCTGACCTCTTCGAAACAGCCGCTCAGATTTAAGTTCATAGCGATCTTAGCCAATCTGGTTGAGTATCAGCTCCATTTCGTCTAAATGATGTCGGTCAATAAAAAGATATTTGAACCTTTAGCGTTAAGATTACCATACCCCATTGTCCTTAATATGATTCGAAAAGTTAATTTCCTGGTCTGTTTAACTGCTTTTCCGATTGTTACCATGGGCACGTCATTGCCCGACAGTCTTTCAACAGCAGATTCATTATTGCTATTAAAAGACGATGCATACGCGGCCCAGCTCGACAGCGCCATTCATTGCTATTACGAAGAGTTGATTGCCTTGTCTCAAGATCTATACTCCATCGATGATTTAGCTATGGAGGGATCAAACCCCACTTTTACCGCAGAAGAGTATGCTACAAGACTTGAACTATTAGATAAGACAACTCCGTTTGACCTAACCTATAACAGCACCGTTGAGGCGTTTATACACCTTTTTGTTTCTAAAAAGCGATCCTTGAGCGCGCACTGTCTTGGACAAAGTGACTATTACTTTCCACTCTTTGAAGAAACCCTTGATAAACACAACTTGCCGCTAGAGCTAAAGTATCTAGCCGTTGTTGAATCTGGTCTAAACCCAACCGTAAAAAGCCGAGCTGGGGCAACTGGTTTGTGGCAATTCATGTATGGCACAGGAAAACACTTTGGTTTAGCCATAAACTCCTATGTGGACGAGCGCTGCGACCCTATTAAATCTACTGAAGCTGCCTGCAAATACCTGGCTTATCTATACGACATGTTTGGTGATTGGGATCTAGCCTTGGCCGCCTACAACTGTGGTGAAGGCCGGGTTACGAAAGCGATTCGCAAAAGTGGAGGCAAGAATACTTATTGGGAAATTTACCCTTATCTACCGAAAGAAACTCGAGGCTATGTGCCTGCTTTCATCGCTGTCAATTATCTTTTTGCCTACGCAAAAGAACACGCCATAGTGCCTGTTCCTGCTGAGCTACCAAGCTATGCTGTTGATAGCATTCATTTGAATCAGGCAACATCGTTTGCGCAAATAGCCACAATTTTAGAAATGGACGAGGAGCTGGTTGCTAATCTTAACCCGATCTACCGAGCTAAGGTGATTCCAGGGTATGGAGATTATAATGTGTTATATCTACCTAAAGACAAATTGGGGCTCTGGGTAAATAATATTTCTGCTATTGAAACGCGCCTAGATGAAGAGTCGGTTAAACCTGAGGTTGCCCCTGTTGTTGTGGAGCCACAAGTGATTTATTACACCGTCCGTTCAGGTGACTATTTAGGTAAAATAGCAGAACGAAATAGCTGCTCCGTTCGCCAAATTCAACAATGGAATAACATGTCGGGAACATCTTTGAGGGTAGGGCAAAAATTAGTGCTACACGCGAACAGCGTACAGCCTCAAAAACCTTCAACTCCAACGCCTGCCGTGATTGAAAAAAGTGGTAACAACATTTATTACAGCGTTCGATCAGGAGACACCCTTTGGGACATCGCTAAAGATCGTGGTGTTTCATTGGAAGACTTAAAACGATGGAATGCTGGCGTTAATTTCAATAACATGAAGCCCGGTCAGAAATTAATTATTGGTAAGGGTTAATGAAGAACGTTATTTCTATCCTACTCCCCTTTATTCTTTTTCTTTCTTCTTGTGAAGAGGGAAACCAACAAAGCTATTTACCTGGAAATTCTGGTAATCAAGGCGAATTACTCATCGTAGCACCCGCTTCGTTTTGGAATGATTCTGATGCCGATTTCTTACGTCAAGCCATGTTGATGTTGTATCCCAGCCTTCCGGCTTCTGAGCCTTTTTTCACTTCGGTTGAAGTCAAGTTAGAGGGGTTCAATGATCTGTTTAAAACACATCGTAATATACTAGAGTTTAGAGTTGATCACACGAATGAAACCTCTATTTCAATCAAGCGGAATGTTTACGCGAAACAACAACTGCTCGTCATAGTAACATTGAACAAAATTGGCGACCTCAAATCGTTAATGGCCAATCAGTTTGAACAAATTCTATTCGAATTTCACAAAGCTGAACTGAGCCGTTTACAATCCAGAAATCGCGCCTTCGGAAAGGCCGAATTAAACACTTTAGTAAAAGAAAAAACGGGTCTAGAAATTACGCTTCAACAGGATTTTGAAATTGCCAAAGAGTCTCCTAATTTTTTATGGCTTCGCTGCGATCGCCAAAAACCAGTTGGGGGTTATCAACACCAAATCAATCAAGGTATTCTCATCTACTCTCGTCCCTATACAGACACCGCTGATTTCAGTGAAGAAAGCATAGCAGCATGGAAAAATGACGTAAATAAATCCAATATTGACGGACCGGGAACCAGCTATATGAGCATCAGTTATCGGCTCTATCCGCCCGAATTTAAAACCATCACATTCCACGATCAAGCCGCGCAAGAAATTCGCGGTCTCTGGCGAATGGAGGGAGGAAAAGGTGTTTTTATGGGCGGTCCTTTTTACGGTTTGGTTTTCTACAATCCTGAAAACGGATTACAATACATAGTCGAGGGTTATGTATATGGTCCTCAGTTTAATAAGCGCGCCTTTATGCGCGAAGTTGAAGCAATCGTATCCAGCGTTTCACCCGTTCTCTAGGGCAACGATTTTAAATCAACATTTCCTCCGGTAATAATTACCGCTACTCGCTTACCCTTAAGCTTGTCTGCGCATAAATCCATTGCAGCAAAAGGTACTGCTGAAGAGGGTTCTATAAGCATCTTTGTTTCTTGCCACAACAAATACATCCAAGGCAAAATGTCTTTCTCCTGGGCTAACCAAACTTCCCTGACGAGCTGTTGAATAATGGGAAATGGATTTACACCAACCGTGGTTCTCAACCCGTCAGCAACGGTGTTTGCTAGCGCTTTTACCTCTCTCTTTCCCGCCTTAAGCCCTCTATAACCATCTGCGGCATTAGCAGGTTCAACGCCTATTACAACCGTTCTTGGTGAAAAATAATGTGCCGCCAAAGCCGAGCCAGAAAGCAAACCACCACCACCAAGCGGTGCTATAATCATATCCATTTGTTTATCCTCCCTTATGATTTCCATCGCGGTTGTTGCTTGACCTTCTATAATCCAGCTATGGTCAAATGGAGGGCAAACAGCGCCTCCTTTTTCTTTCGCGATGCGCTCGCACTGAATTAACCGGTCTTCTATCGTTGGTTCGCAAAATGTCAATTCCGCTCCCCACTTCTTTGTGTTTGCAATTTTTAGTTGATTCGAATTTGATGGCATGACCACATAAGCTGGGCACCCCAACTTGTTTGCCATGTAAGCAACGGCTTGCGCATGATTTCCAGAACTATGGGTAATCAATCCTTTGGCGCGATCTTCTTTACTCAGTTGCAAAGCAAAATTGCTCGCTCCTCTAATCTTGAAAGCTCCTATTGGCTGAAATTGTTCGCACTTGATAAAAACATCCGCGTTCCAACGATTACTTAGAAAATCACTGTGTATTAATGCTGTTTCCGCAACATGAGTCCTTATTCTTGAATAAGCACGCTCGAGTTCGAGTTTAGTAATTCTTTCTGATGCTAGCTGCATGCTATTTTATCTACCCTTCGTTGATGTCTTCCTCCTTCATATTCAGCAGACATATAAGCTTTTACTATTTCTAACCCTTCTTCCTTGGTAATAAACCGGGCCGGTAATGCAATGACATTTGCATTATTGTGCTGTTTCGTTAGACTCGCAATTTCAGGCAACCAACATAGTCCACATCTTATTCCTTCATGTTTGTTAGCCGTCATAGTCATACCATTTGCGCTGCCGCAAATTAAAATTCCAAACGCTCCCTTACCTGCCAATACATCTTCACATACAGCATGTCCAAAATCAGGATAGTCCACACTAGCGGGTCCATTTGTCCCATGATCCTTAAACTCAATCCCTTCTGCCGTCAGCGATTCTATCAGAAAATCTTTTAATTCATATCCTGCGTGGTCACATCCAATAGCTACTTTCATAGGGTTTAAATTTGACCGCAAAGTTAGGCCTCTATTTTCGGTCTGAAAACCTGTTCATTGTAGTTGATTTAACGGTAAAACTTTTCCTTGTTCAATTCAACTGAAATGCAAAAGAGATTTATACTTCACATACACAATAGCGACTTATTGTTTTTACAAACCAACTTTATGAACGTAGATTTTCCTTTTTTCACAATAATGTTATCGCATTTTAGATGCTTATTAAGGATATGAACAACTTGTCAATAAATCCTAAGACCAGCAGAATCATTCAACCTTTGTTGTTCATTCGCTGTTCATTTACTTTCATAAGTGGATTGAACAAGAAAAAAGGCATTAATCTCTCCACAGAACTAACAGCCTTTATAGTGGTAATATATTTATTTAAACTTTAATAGTTATTAGTTAAGTGCATAAAGAAATACGCTACATACTTCTCCCCCTGATTCTCTTGGTTCTAAGTTTGGCTCATGAAATACAAGCACAAACTAACGACCCAAAAGGATTCAATAAATTCTATTTCGACAATGGAAACGTAAGCAGTGAGGGCGATTTAAAAGATGGAAAACCAGAAGGCTTTTGGAAAAACTATTACCGGTCGGGTCAATTAAAATCCGAAGGAAATAGAAAAAACCACCTCCTGGATGGCAACTGGAAGTTTTATACCGAAGAGGGCTTATTAATTGAAGAAATCGAGTATGCTCAAGACAAACGAAACGGTTTAACAAATACCTATTCCAAAGAAGGGTTTTTGATCGAGTCAACGCGGTTTGTAGAAGATGTTAAGAATGGTGTGGCCTTTACCTACTACACCAACGGTGGTATTCACACCGAAACACCGTTTATTGACGGTAGAGAAGATGGTAAAGCCTACACTTTCAATCCACAAGGGGATATAATAGGAATCCGCACGTATAAAAATGGGATTTTGGTGCGTCAAGAAAATATAAATCAACTGGACAGAGAAGGTAAAAAAGAAGGGCTTTGGAAAGAGTTCAGAGATGACAGAACAGTAAAAAGTGAAGGCGAATATAGAAACGGGGAACGCGAAGGTTATTGGAAAGAATATTCCATCAAAGGAGACCTCCTAGAAACCACAAAATATGAAAATGGGGGCTTAGTTACTGATGCTGAGGAGCTTAGTAATTTAGATGTGAGGGAGCTTTATTATACCAAGGAAGAAGCTGAAGGACGATTAAAATTTAGAGGCACTTATCGAGAGGATAATCGACATGGAACCCACCTATGGTTTGCAAAGGACGGAGAAATTGATAGTGCTAAAATATTCCGAAATGATGTGTTGGTAGCTGAAGGTGACATGGAGCGCGGAGGATTAAGGCAAGGCGATTGGAAAGAATACTATTATCCAGGTGGAGAATTAAAGGCACAAGGTGCTTATAGCGGAGGTTATAAAAATGATGTTTGGGTTTATTATTATCCTAATCAAAAGGTGGATGAACGGGGTAAATATGATGGCAAAGGCCGACCTGATGGTGAATGGAAATGGTATTTTGAAACGGGACAATTAAAACGAGAGGAAATTTTTAAAAACGGACAAGAGCATGGATGGTTAACCGAATACAACGATTCGGGAGCCGTTATTCTAAAGGGAGAATTTGTAGATGGGAAAGAAGAAGGCGAGTGGATTTATGAAATTGGCGATCACAGAGAAGTAGGAAACTATGAATATGGAGCCAAAATGGGTGTATGGAAACACACGTATTTAACAACAGATAAACTCAAATTTGAAGGCGAATATTTTGATGATTTACCCCAAAACAAACACACATGGTATTTTGATTCTGGCCAAAAAATGTTGGAAGGAAAATACGTGAGTGGGGTGAAGGAAGGTGAATGGAGAAGGTATAATGATGATGGAACAATTCTAATATCTATTGAATATAAATCAGGCATTGAAGACAAGGTTGATGGGGTGAAAATGAAGGAAGTAGAAAAATCTGGCGAATAATCCACTACCTATGTCAAGTAAGGGCAATGAAATATTTTTATCTTTCACGCTTAATACGACACAGTATCCATGAAAATTTTAGTAGTAGAAGACGAGAGTATAGTAGCAAAAGACATTCAAGTATGTTTAAGAAAACTTGGATATGAGGTAGTTGGAATTTGCTCAACAGGAGAGTCTGCTATTGAAATGGCTAAGGACAAAGAGCCCGATTTAGTCATGATGGACATCATGTTAAAAGGCGAAATGAATGGAATTCAAGCAGCCGGGACGATTAGAGACCATAGTGACATTCCGATTATTTTCTTAACCGCTTACACAGACAGGGACACGGTTGATAAGGCAAAAGAAACGGAACCTTATGGGTATATAATCAAACCGTTTAAGGAAATAGATATCCAAACAGCTATTGAAATAGCATTGTATAAACACAGTAAAGAGAAAGTCATACGTCAAGAAAGAGACTTCTACTACAGTCTTGCCGAGAAGCAAGATTCGGTGGATATGATTTTCGTAAAAGCAAATCAGCGTCTGATTAAAATCCGATATGCAGATATTTATTTCATCGAGGCCTTAAAGGACTATGTGGTGATAAATACGTTAGAAAGACGATATACTATTCACAGTACAATGAAGGACATCGAGCGAAAAATGCCCGAAAAGGATTTTGTTCGCGTTCATCGATCATTCATCATCCGGTTAGATAAAATCAAGGAAATCGATCATTCTAACGTTGTCATGGATAACGACAAAAAGAGCATTCCAGTTGGGGGTTCCTACAAAGAGCTGTTGCAGGATAGATTGAATATGATCTAATCTTTATTGGAGTTTAAATAAGCAGCGAAGGAAAACCTTCCTTCTTCCCATACTTTTCCTGTAAACACGAGCGGAACGCCAAATTGCATGAGCGTATCCGGATTACTATGGTCCAACCATCCTGTTTTTACAATGATGATAGTATCTGAATGCATGTAATGCTCCCCGAAATTAAGGCAGGTAGTTAAGATAGGAAAACACCTAATTTTAATACCTGAACAATGAAAACAACAAGACGAAAGTTTACGAGTAAATTCAAGACCAAAGTGGTTTTGGA
>Ga0115566_10000522_pt1 | contig 33276 bp, 29 predicted proteins | sample COGITO_mtgs_1204_3_FD_87173 | JGI IMG/M metagenome (GOLD analysis project Ga0115566, IMG submission 87173) | Pelagic marine microbial communities from North Sea - COGITO_mtgs_120405 | ecosystem: Environmental > Aquatic > Marine > Epipelagic | place: Germany:Helgoland, sampling site Kabeltonne...
CGATCAACAGCCTTTTTGAAGTGTTTTTTTGGTACACTCAAACCGATTTGTGCAGGTACGTTTTCTGGCAATGGAATGCGTTTCCAAAGCGCCATTACAGGGTGCTGAAACGATTTATTTGCGCCTTTGAACAAAGCATCGAATACGCGTTTTTGCTTAAGCGATTCGGTTCTCGGAAAACGTTGATTAACCTCCATAGACCTTTCAGCAAAGGTGGAGATAATGAATGATAAAGCTTATTTGAGCGACTCTTTAATGTACAGGTTTATAGCTGCAGTCATCGATGGTGCCTCGGGCGTTGGGGCGTTGCAATCGAGCCTTAGGTTATGATCGGCAATCGCTTTGTGTGTTGTGGCGCCAAACCCGGCTATCCGAGTGTCTCCTTGAACGAAGTCAGGGAAATTGTGGAAAAGCGATTTGATTCCGCTTGGACTAAAGAAAACGAGCATGTCGTATTTCACATCTTCCAAATCGCTCAAATCACTAATAACCGTCCGGTAAAAAATGCCACGGGTGTATTTTGCTTCGATTTCGTCTAAGGTTTTCATGATGTCTTCCTTAATCTTATCAGCGGAAGGCAAAAGATAACGGTCGCCATTGTGCTTCTTAAACAAAGGAATCATGTCGCTAAATTTTTTGTCGCCAACAAAAATTTTGCGTTTGCGGTAAACTATATACTTCTGAAGGTAGAAAGCAATAGCCTCAGACATACAGAAATACTTCATCGATTCAGGCACAGTAACCCTCGTTTCGCCACAAAGTCTAAAGAAGTGATCAATAGCATTTCGGGAGGTAAAAATGATGGCGGTGTGATCTAAAATCTGAATCCGCTGTTGCCTCCAATCGTGAGCCGTTAGTCCCTCCACATGAATGAAAGGTCGGAAGTCAATCTTCAACTTATGTTTTTTGGCTAAATCACCATAAGGAGATTTGTCCCCATCAGGCTTTGGTTGGCTGACTAGAATGGTCTTCACTTTCTTATGCGCTATGTTATTCTCACTCATACCTAATTTGCCTTGATTGGTTAACCGTATTTTATCTCAATAATGCCGCAGACACTAAAGTCAAGGGCATAATTTCGAGCGCGCAAATGTACAGAAAATTATAGTGCAAGGGTACCCGAAACAGCTTGTTTGAAATGTGAGACAGCCTTAAAACTCGGATTGTGTAGAACACCGCGAGAACAATCATTCCGAATGAAATCGATGTAGGGCGCAATAGCTCCGGACCAAATGAATAAACAACGGACACGGGTAATAGCAGCGAACAAGTAATCAAGTTCGTGAGGAGCCAATGAAAGGTATGATGTTCCTGCAGACCCTCTAAGTCAAAAAGCCAAGCAAGAAATGCATATAAAGCAACTCTGGCCGTAGTGAGCAATATGAGGACAAGCAATACACTCATAAAGAGCCCCAAAAAACTAAAATCGAGAAAGAAGCCATGATACTGAAGGGCGTTTACCACGAAGGTGCTGATGACTAGAATGACAATAACGAAGGCGAGCAAGGCGAGTCTTGAGAATGCGCGCTCTTGTCTTAATTGTTGGTCGATCAAGTTTGTATTGGTGAACGACCTTAGAAAAAGGTTTAAACGATCGGACTCAAAATGGCTAATTAACCCAACGAAAAGGAGGATCAATGTGTAGACAATAAATTCCGACTCGCGGCCGATGGCCAAATGTTCAATCATAGAATAGATGCAAAACTAGCACGTTTTGGAGCAACAAACTTTTACCTTCGAGCCTTGTTTAAATAGACAATATGGCAAATAAAGAAGACAGGTTTCAGGGAGTGGATTATTTCAACATTGATGATTTATTGACCGATGAGCACAAACTGATTCGCGATAGTGCAAGGGTTTGGGTGAGGCAAGAGGTGAGTCCAATTATTGAAAATGCCTATGAAAAGGCTGAGTTTCCACGCCAATGGATCAAAGGCTTGGGCGAACTTGGCGCATTTGGTCCCTACATTCCTGAAGAATATGGAGGTCCAGGTTTGGATCAGATTTCTTATGGAGTGTTGATGCAAGAATTGGAGCGAGGCGATAGCGGACTTCGATCGACAGCATCGGTCCAAAGCTCACTTGTTATGTATCCTATTTGGAAATATGGGTCGGAAGAACAGAAGCACAAATATTTGCCAAAACTTGCCACTGGTGAGATGATGGGTTGTTTTGGACTGACAGAGCCAGATCACGGAAGTAATCCTGGGGGAATGGTTTCCAACTTCAAAGATGCAGGCGATCATGTGATTCTAAACGGGGCTAAAATGTGGATTTCCAATGCTCCTTTTGCTGATATCGCGGTGGTTTGGGCTAAAGACGAAGCGGGCCGGATACATGGATTAATCGTTGAACGAGGCATGGAAGGTTTCACAACACCAACCATGCACGGCAAATGGTCGCTTAGAGCCTCAGATACGGGCGAATTGGTGTTCGACAATGTTCCTGTACCAAAAGCAAATATTCTTCCTAACAAATCTGGCCTTGGCGCTCCACTTGGTTGTCTAGATTCAGCTCGATATGGCATAAGTTGGGGCGCAATTGGTGCGGCCATGGACTGCTACGATAGCGCACTTCGATATTCAAAAGAGCGTATGCAGTTTGATCGACCGATCGGAAGTTTTCAATTACAGCAGAAAAAACTAGCTGAAATGGTTACGGAAATTACAAAGGCACAGCTTATGGTTTTTCGACTTGGACAATTGAAGAACGAAGGGATAGCCACTACGGCTCAAATATCAATGGCAAAAAGGAATAGCGTAGAAATGGCGTTAATAGTGGCGCGAGAGGCGCGACAAATGCACGGGGCAATGGGTATTACGAATGAATATCCGATCATGCGCCACATGATGAACTTAGAATCTGTGGTAACCTATGAAGGGACTCACGATATCCACCTGTTGATTACAGGCATGGATGTTACGGGCTTGAGCGCCTTTAAATAGATCATAACATTATATAATGAGCATAAAAAAAGCCCCAATTGGGGCTTTTTTTATGTTATAGAATTGCGGTTTTATTTGCAAGTACAACCGAAACCTTCGATAAGAGCGATTCCAGCATCGTATTCAGACTTGCTTGAAGCGTCATCTTCACAAATTTCTTGAGACTCAACATCATTTCCAGCGTCATCTGTCAAGGTAATGCCATCTGGGCAGCTATCGCAAGTAACACATTTGTTGCATGAAGTAATTCCGAACAATAGACCAGTAGATAGGATAAGAGTAAAAGCTTTGATTTTCATTTTTTGTTATTTGGGCGCGAATGTAGGTGGATTTTAGTCATGCCGACTAAAGGGGTCCTTATTACGCTATTTCTCTCGATCAATAGTATATTGGATGAGGGACTTAAGCGATTCACGAGCTTCATTTTCTGGAAGGGTTTCGATTCCAGTCAGGGCTTGATGGGCGATCGAGCGCATACGTTCTTCGGCATAAGCGATGCCACCCGAATCTAGGACGAATGCAATGACTTTTTGCACATCTTCTCTCGATTTCTTTTCGCGCTTTACGATCCGAAGTATTTCCTTTCCATTCTTGCTGTTATTAATCGCGTAGATGAGTGGAAGAGTGCTTTTGCGTTCTCGAATGTCATTTCCAGTTGGTTTGCCAATTTTCCCACCTAATCCATAATCAAACAAGTCGTCCTTAATTTGAAATGCAATACCAATCTGCTCACCGATCACACGCATCTTTTCGATCGTTTCATCATCGGCACCGGCAGATGCGGCACCACAAGCGCAACAAGAGGCGATCAGCGTAGCTGTTTTTTGTCGAATGATATCGAAGTAAACGCCTTCGTCCATATTAACACCTCGGCTTTTCTCAATTTGGAGCAGCTCACCTTCGCTCATTTGTCGAACCGCGCCACTCACTATATGGAGCTGCCTAAATTCTTCATTGTCAATGGCCAGTAACAAACCGCGTGAAAGCAAATAGTCACCGACCAATACGGCAATTTTATTCTTCCACAATGCATTAATGGAAAAGAAGCCCCTGCGCTCATAAGCTTCGTCTACGACATCATCGTGCACTAATGTAGCCGTGTGAAGGAGTTCAATTAATGCAGCACCACGATGAGTTGATTCGTTGATTCCACCAAGGGCTTTTGCCGTCAAAAAGACAAACATTGGCCTGATTTGCTTACCCTTTCGTTTAACAATGTAGTGGGTGATCTTGTCCAATAATGGCACAGAGCTTTTCATCGAGTCGCGAAACTTATCCTCAAAATGATCCATCTCTTCCTTTATAGGAAGCTTGATTTTATCGATGCTATTCACGATTTATACTCGATTGGTGCGTTCAAACGTACATGAAATATATGGTGCCAAATGCATTTAGAGTTGCGAGCCATCGAGCTTGCCTATTTTGTATTCTTTTCCGTTTGAAAACAAGAGAACCACTTCGCTTTGATGAATGTAACCTTCCATACTAGCCATGAAAAGAAAGCTGTTCAATCTACTGCTTGAGAGCAAATTGGTGCGACTCACCCCTTTTTCCGTTACGGTTACATACCTCAACGCTGACCTCGATGGATTGTTCATGATGCGCTCACCGTTCGTAGTTTGGTTTTTATTATGGTCGTTATAAAGAACCAAAATTCGATCTCCCAAGTTATAAGCTTGAAGACCCATATATGGCCCAGCTAGGTTATAGTCTGTCTGTCTTCTTTCTATAACAGCACTTCGGGTTGGTTCCGTTAAATTCTCGACTAGAATGCCATCAAAATGAAACTGATCGGTGCAAGTCATAATGCCTGTTCTTGGGTCCGTGGTGCAAACTTGATCTTGGTATCTTCGGTCGAGCACGGCAATGGTGTGACCATTTATCGTATATAAATAATCGAGAAATAATCCGTCAATAGCGTCAAGTTCACGCGTTTCATCTCCATTTATTTGAGCTGTAATTTCTGGGGAGAATCGATGAACCATTTTCTCGGAGATGTCGCTTCCGCTCGAATCGACCTGAACGTAAGTGTAGCCCATTGATTCGGCTTGTTTAAAAGGGTCCGTTGAATAAAGCGAAACAATTTGAAGGTTGTCAATTCCTGGTTTGAGCAGCATATCTTGCATGAAAATCTTATCTACACTAAGGTCGAATTCATGCAATTCTTTGGTTAATGGGTTGAAGCTATAAACCAAATATTTCCGAAGGAATGGACTATTGAGTTTCACGCCAGCCTTGGCTCCTATGCTTATGATTCCCCTGTCGTCAATAGAAACTCCAAGTAGTTCTATATCATCCGACTCGAAGGGTAAAGGAAGCGTAAACCGTTGCGCTTTTCCCACGGGATGTGCGGTTATTTCTATATCGAGAGCGGCCTTTTGTTCGGACTTGAAAGGTTGCTGTCTGCAAACAAGCGCATATTTTCCCTTGGCCGATGCGGTGAAAAATATAGGCTGAATATTCCGTTTTCCTTCCTGTTCTTCAAATCCGATTTCCTTGCGGTAAGCCTCCACTAGCGCATCCTTTCGGAGGGAATAAACAACCGATTCGTAAGTCGCAGATTGGTTGTTTTCTGAGGATCGAACTAAGCAAAACAAACTGTCGCCACGAAGTGTATGTTGTTTTATCTTTTTTGTGGCATTCGATCGAAGCGTCAAAACTCGAATCGGAAGCCCGGTGTTTAAGTCGATAGGTCGAATGATAATAGCATCGGGTTCGGTGCTAAACATCATAGGCGAAGCAGTGGAAGTCTGAATGATATATTCCACCTTTTCGGTACGGGGAACTTCGAATGAGTCAAACAAGGTAAGCGCGGAAACGGAGTCGATTTGAGCGAATCCTACCATTGGTATTATCCCTATGCAAAAAGATAGAACCTTATGCATTGGCTGCCTGATTTTTATTTGCCAATTGCCCGCATGCTGCATCGATATCTTTGCCGCGACTTCTCCTTATGCTCACCACAACTCCTGCACGTTCCAGATAAGCGGCAAAGGCGTTCACTTTCTTAGGATCTGCTTGTTCAAATCGCTGGTCATCTATGGAATTGTATTCAATGATATTTACTCGAGCAGGAACCTTTTTGCAAAACGCCACTAATTCTTGCGCGTCTTCCAATTTATCATTGAAATCTTTGAAAATGATGTATTCAAAAGTTACCCTGTTTTTAGTGACGTCTTCAAAATGATTCAAGGCTTTAGCTAGGCTCTCCAAACTATTCTGTTCGTTGATGGGCATGATTTTACTGCGCTTTTCATCGTTTGCCGCATGAAGAGAAAGTGCCAGTCTAAATTTGACCTTATCCTCAGCTAGGCGTAAAATCATTTTTTCAATGCCTGCTGTAGAAACGGTTATCCTTCTAGCCGCCATTCCCAAACCCATGTCGTTCGTTATTCGATAAATGGAGGTTAACACGTTTTTGTAATTGAGCAAGGGTTCGCCCATTCCCATATAGACAATGTTTGTGAGTGGCTTGTTGAAGTATTTATGGGCGGCTTCTTTAATCGCCACAACTTGATCAAAAATCTCATCGGGCTCAAGATTGCGCATTCGTTTCAATTTACCAGTAGCGCAAAATGCACAGGACAAACTGCATCCAACCTGAGATGAAATGCAGGCAGTCATTCGATCATCAGCAGGAATTAATACTGCTTCGACAACCATGCCGTCATGTAGGCGAATAGCGCACTTCACTGTGCCATCGCTGCTTACTTGCTCTTCAGGAACGGTTAATTGGTTGATAACAAAGGACTCTTCAAGCGTGCTGCGCAATTCAAGTGGTAAGTTTGTCATGTCCTCAAACGACTTAGCCTGTTTTTGCCACAGCCACTGTTCTATTTGTCGAGCACGAAATTTTGGTTGTGAAATCGAGGAAAAGAAAGCTTCGATTTGCTCTGAGCTCAGCGACCGTAAGTTCTTTTTTTCGTTGGACATGATGGCAAAGGTATCATGAGCCTGCTGACATGCCTAATATAGCCTCTGCTATTTTTAGGTCGCTTGGGGTTGTGATTTTTAGATTCGTTGCTTCGCCCGTCATTAGACTAACGCTATTACCAGCTAATTCAAACACGGTAGCATCATCGGTGAAAGCCGCTTGGAATTCGGTGTCATATGCGGTTTTGATCCGATCCACCCGAAAGCATTGTGGGGTTTGAACTTCAACAACTCCTGTTCTATCCAATGGTTGGCTAGAATCACCATCTACTTTTCTCAGGCTTTGGGATATGGCATGAACCGGAAGAGCGGATCCATTTTTTGAGGCATGATCGTAGCACGAAGCAATTAGGCTTTCAGAAATTAGCGGTCGAACGCCATCATGAATTCCAACGATACCTGAATTTGAACAAAGATTGAGTCCGTTTTTTACAGAGTCAAACCGCGTTTTGCCTCCAAAAGCAATCTGATGTGAAACGTTGAAAGTATGTTTCGCACAAAGCGATTCCCAAAATGCAACGTGGCTTTCGGGTAAGACTAAAATGATTTGATCGTCATTTCCAAACACCCGATCAAATTTATTGATGGTGTGCATGAGAATTGGTAAACCGAGGACTTCTATAAACTGCTTTGGAAGTTCATGACCCATACGCAATCCCTGACCACCAGCCACTATGATTGCGCTTCTAGCCATTTCGATGACTTATTGCAAGATCAACATCGCATCTCCGTAGCTGAAGAATCGGTATTTCTCTTTGATGGCCGTTTGATATGCTTCCATCATCAAGTCGTATCCTCCAAATGCTGAAACCATCATTAAGAGCGTAGATTCAGGCACATGGAAATTCGTAATCATACTATCCGCAATACTGAATTCGTGGGGAGGAAAGATGAATTTGTTCGTCCATCCTTCATATGGCTGCAAGTGATTGTTGGTAGAAAATGAAGTCTCCATAGCCCGCATGCTTGTTGTGCCAACTGCGCAAATTCGCTTCTTTGCGTCTTTTGCATTATTAACCATATCGCAGCATGCTTGAGTGATAATCGCTTGCTCCGAATCCATCTTGTGTTTAGTTAAATCTTCAACCTCCACTGTGCGGAAAGTGCCAAGACCTACGTGTAAAGTCAATCGCGCAAAGTCAACACCACGCAACTCCAAACGCTTCATTACCTCGCGGCTAAAATGCAAGCCAGCCGTTGGCGCAGCAACAGCTCCTTCATTAGTTGCATAAATGGTCTGGTATCGTTTTTCATCATCAGGCTCTGCGTCTCGAGTGATATATTTTGGAAGGGGAGTATTTCCCAATCCCATCAACGTTTCTCTAAATTCATCATAGCTACCATCAAACAAGAAACGAAGGGTTCGACCTCGGCTTGTCGTGTTGTCGATAACCTCGGCAACTAGAGAATCATCTTCGCCAAAATAAAGCTTATTGCCAATTCGGATTTTTCGTGCTGGATCAACTAAAACATCCCATAGTCGGCTCTCGCGATTCAATTCTCGTAATAAAAAGACTTCAATTTTCGCTCCTGTTTTCTCCTTGTTGCCATATAATCGAGCAGGGAAAACGCGCGTATCATTCAATACCATTAAGTCTCCTTCATTGAAATACTCGATCACATCTTTAAAAACCTTATGCTCTATAGTGCCTTTGGAAGCATCTACAACCATCAGTCTCGCCTCGTCACGCTCAGGTGAAGGATATTCTGCTATAAGGTTTTTGGGAAGATCAAATCGAAATTGTGAAAGCTTCATATACTATATATTTTGGATGTAACAGCCCTAAAAAAAGGGCTGCAAATTTATAATTCTAAAGTTCTAAATGGAAGCCGTTTTCAAGTATTTAATGTATTCGTCCTCAATGTGTTTCATAGCGCCTTCAATTGTAAAGGCTGAATCAATGCTGAAGCGGCCAATTTTTGTTCTTCTCAATTCGATGAGATGCGCCCCCGAACCAATCGCTTTTCCGAAATCGTGCGCTAAACTTCTGACGTAAGTTCCTTTGCTGCATTGAAGTTCAAACGAAATTTCGGGATATGAGTCATAGCTTAAATTAAGACCTGAAATTGTGATTTGACTGGGTTTCATAGTTACTTCTTTTCCTTTCCGAGCCAACTCATAGGCTTTTTTGCCATCTATTTTCTTGGCCGAAAATATTGGAGGAAACTGCTCAATGTTGCCAATGAATTCTTGAGCACGAAGGTTAAAGCCGTTAACATCAAGCTCTGGAATTGGGAAAGTATGGTCTACCTCGGTTTCTAAATCAAAGGAGGGAGTAGTGGACCCGATCTGAAATTTGCCTTCATAAGTCTTGTCCATTCCCATGAGTTCATTAATGGTTTTAGTGTGAACGCCAACGCAAATAATCAACAAACCTGAAGCTAAGGGGTCCAATGTGCCTGCATGGCCAACTTTTATTTTTTTACGCTCGGTCACACGCTTTGCCGTGTAACGAAGTTTGTTGACCACGTCAAAAGAGGTCCACTCTAGAGGTTTATCTACAAGAAGCGTCAAGCCAAAGGGCTGAATTACGTCTGACATCGTATCGAATTACGTGTTTTACCTTAGTTCAAATTGCAATTATGGGCATTTCCTTTGAAGCGTAGAAAGAATTCAACTCAACTTGGAGTTGTTCATTATCTGTCCTGTATTTCTAACCCAAGGGGCGTGAATTAAGTAGAGTTTACGCCCTTTTTATATTGACACAACAATAGCAATTAGGCCAACTAGAAAGCAGTAGTAACTGAAGTATTTCAATTGACTCTTTTTGACCAAGGCTATCATCCATTGACATGCCGCTAATCCAGCGATAAATGCAGCAATTGCGCCAACTGCGAGTGGTAGTAAGTCCATTTCGATGGTGCCCCCTCCACCATCCATGAGGTCTTTAGCGACTTTGCCCATGATAAGTGGAACAACCATTAAAAAAGAAAAACGCGCAGCCCGCTCACGATCAACACCAAGTAGCACGGATGTCGAAATGGTCGCTCCACTTCTACTGATTCCGGGCAATATCGCAATGGCTTGTGCAATGCCTATGATTAGGGCATTTGAAAAAGTGACTTGTTTGTCGGTTCGTTTCGCTTTATCGGCTAGAAATAAAAGAAGTCCAGTAATAATTAACATGGCTCCGACCAGTAGCGTTTGTTTGGAGAATAAGGCTTCAATTTCATCATTGAACAAAACACCAATGATTGCTGCGGGCGCCATAGACACTATGATCTTGACTGAAAATTGAGCCTGCTCATTCCATTTGAATTGTAGCAAGCCTTGCAAGATTTCAAGTATTTCTTTTCGGAAAATTACAATCGTGCTGAGGGCCGTTGCAAAATGCAGAACAACGGTAAACATCAAGCTTTCCTCTGGAAGGCTTTTGTCGTCAAAAATTGCTTTTGCTAGTTCAAGGTGTCCGCTGCTGCTAACAGGTAGGAATTCAGTTAAACCTTGAATTATACCCAATATAATAGCTTCAAGTAAGCTCAAGGGCGACTATTTTTTCATGATTCCATACATGACCAAACCATAACCAACAAGAATGGTTATTGGTGCCACATACATTCTTCGAAAACTAAATACATCTTCACTGAATGAAGAAACATCATCGGCACCACCGCCACTCATCAGGAAGAACCCAACTATTACAGCTAGAGCACCAGCTCCGATTAGAATAAAATTTATGCGTTCTAAAGAAAAACCTTGGTTTTGATTGTCGCTCATGTCTAGTACATTTTATTTCTCCGCATGCGAAGGAACTTTCGCACGGCCAAACTGGTGGAGACCCACGAAATTATAATTCCCAAGGCCATAACGAACGCAAATAGGTATGCTAAAATTTCTATATCCTGAAATTGAATCAAATCGGGGAGGATTTGTTGCAAATAATACATGACTCCCATTATGAGTAAAATAGCGATCAACGCGCTGTAAACACCATGAAGAATGCCGCGTCTAACGAATGGTCTTCGAATAAAAGGTTGGGTAGCACCTACCAATTGCATCGTCTTAATGATGAATCTTCGACTGTATATTGACAGTCGAATGCTGTTGTTAATTAATGCTATTGCCACGATTAGTAATAGGGAACTGAATACCAACATCACAATTCCAGCTATCCGCAGGTTTTCTTGAACCTTTTGAATTAGTGATTCTTGATAAACAACTTCTTTGATTTTTGCGCTGCGCGAAAGGTTGGCTTTAATAATTGCTAAGCTGTCCGTACTTGCATAATCAGCGTTTACCTTAACTTCAATGGATGCAAGTAGGGGATTGTAATCAAGAAATTGCATAAAATCCTCACCCAACTCACTCTTCAGTATTTCAACGGCTTCCTCTTTGGAAACATAAGTGGATGTTCGTGTGTATTCGGCCACATCAATTGCTTTTTGAAGTCGCTCGATATCAACAGCCTTGTTGTCGTCATGAAGGTAGATCGTAAAGCCTATGTCGTCCATGACTTGATCGCTTATCTTCTGCGTATACAGCAAAAACAATCCAAGTAATCCTAGGGTAAATAATACCAACGATACACTCAATATTACGGAGACATACGATCCACGCAATCTCCGTTTTTGAAAATTATCTTCTCCTTTACTCGCCATAAACAGGGCGAAACTAGGGAATTAGTAAGGTTTGAATTGGTTGTAAATAGAAAGTAACTAACAATGCAAGTGCAATTTATTTAGGGTTCGGTCTTAAGGTGATCGGAACCTAGTCTATTGAACGGAATCGCCTCTTAGATTTCGAAAGTGTTTTCGTGCTTCAATTACGAAAAGGCTACCAGAATGGTCGGTTAGAATCAATTGAAATAGCTTCATCGCTTGATCACTATCGACTAAGCGATTTTCATAAATCAAGGCAGCTTCCATCAACGCATTGTCCACGAGAACCCCGTAAGGATAGAGTTCGGGAATTTTAAGGTAGGTTTCTGCAGCTTTTTCAAATTCCCCCATAGCAACATATATCGATGCCTTTTCAAAGAGTATGTCATCGCCAAGGTCATGACCTGGGAAGAGTTTGTCAATCAGATCGAGCTGAAGCAAAGCTGAGTCGTATTTGTGTTGCGCGCTCATTAATTCAATATGGGCAAACATCGAAAGCGCTTCGGCATTTGAATCGATGCCCATGTTTTCAGTAATAAAGGCACTTAGTTCAACCGCGTCATTCGAAATAAGCTTGGAGGTTGATCCCTTCAACGCATTCAACTGAGATTGGGCCCATCCAAAGTCCCCAGCGTAATAAAACACCAACGCATTCTTGAGTTTAGCCTGATGACCAATTTCATCGTATTTGAATTTCTTCTCGACTTGTCCATAGAGCAATGACGCATCCCATACATTATTCGAAAGCACATAAATATCCGCCAATTGCACTTTTAATCGAGCCGCATCAAGATCAGAAAGTCCTGGTTTGGCAATTGTCGATTCGAGTAGGGCTACCGCTTCTTCAACCGCAGAAGGATGGTATTTGCTTTCATAAAAAGCCTTCACATAAGCCAAATCGGCAATGATAGCGGCCGTTTTTGATGAATATCCCATTTCATTAAGCGCGGCTTCATATTCGGCTATCAACTGTGTAATGGCGCTTTGATCGTATGCAGCGCGGGTTACTTTGGCGTTCAATGACTTCAAAACACCTGTGACAGCCTCGATATAATAATAGGTTTTGGGGCCTTTTTCCTTAACGTAAGTATAGCCATCAATCGCCACGTTATACTTGTTGTTGTTTAGGGCCAATTCTGAAAGCTCCATTACTCGTGATCCATCCTCTCGATTCCTTTTGTCGAGGGCCTTTACCTGAATCAATGCTGCTTCAAACTTGTTTTGCTTCATATACATCCAAATCAGCATTTCGGCATAAATGACTTCATCCGGATTCTTCTGTACACGCTTATTCAATTCTGCTTGCAACACATCATTGTATTTGTTGTTTTCCTCAAATCCAATAACTCGGTTTAGGGTGTTTTGTACACTTTGAATATAGCCGCTACTTACTTTAAGCACATCGAGGTATTCGTTCACCATTCCTTCGATGTCGCCCTTTTGTCCTAAGACTTGGGCAATCTGAAAATTGAATGGATAAGAATTACCCATGATTTTGCGCCCTTGATAATAGGCCTCTAGCGCTCTATCATTATCGTTTAATTCCGAAAATGCGCGGCCAACGTCTAGGATTTGATTGACGGACGCTTTGTTTAAATCCTTTATGATATGATCGAATTCTTTATTTGCCTTATCCTCTTCACCCGCACGTAACAACACGCGGCCAATGTCTACTTTATAGCGATAAACCGCGGGATGGGCTTTGGAATGGCGCTCAGCAAGACGCTCGGCATCTTTGTAGTTTTCAACGGCCAGTAAGCTCGACAGAAAATACTCGTAGTCTTCTTCGTTACCGCTTTTTTCGTAAAGCTTTTCGTAATAGAGTAAAGCTTTTTCGAAATCCCCCTCGCGGTAGTAGTGCGCAGCCAATTGTTCGTCTGTTGTACCCTGCGCAACACCTGTTAAGCTGCATGCTGCAAGACACAAGAAAAGGATAAGTAGCTTATTTACGTTTGACTGGAACAGGTGAAAGAATTACTGTTTTAACGCTGTCAATCAATTGAGTGACAGCAGGTTTTGTTGAGTTGTATTGTGCGTTGGCAGAAGCATAACCTCCTGATAGTTCGTCAGCGGCCTTTACTAAATTCGCCACAGAGACGGCCTCTGTTTTGAAATAGCCTCTAAACTCATCTTGACTGAATAAATTATTTTTCACGTCAGCGCGCAGATTTGCAAGTTGCGCCTCACTAAACCTTAACTCTTTCTTCACCTGAATATATCGCTGAAGGGCTTTTCCGTAAAATTTTTGGCAGCGCATATAATCTCCAAATTGCAATCCAGATTCTCGATCTAAGGTGTCGGTGATGTTTTCAAACACCCACGCACCTGTGGTGGTCATTTCGAGTAGGCGTTTTTCAATCTGAGTTGAATCGACTGCTTGAACTACTTCGCTCACATGATTTAGGAACGCACCTAGACTGTCAATTTGTTGAATGCGTTCTGCTTGTTGTTGCCGATTGCAGGACATCAAGCTGGCGGCTATTATCAAGGCAACAAATGGTATGGCGAAAAACCTTTTCATCAAATCGTTTCAAATTTTGTGTAAGGTATCAAACAAGCAGGGATGCGAATGGTTTCTCCGTCAAAGTTATTTTCAAGAATCGCTGCCAAAATTCTCGGAAGAGCAAGCGCGCTGCCATTTAAGGTGTGTGCCAGCTGATTTTTACCCTCGTGGTTCTTTATACGCAATTTCATTCGATTTGCTTGAAAGGTTTCAAAGTTAGAAACCGAACTAACTTCGAGCCACCTTCCTTGTCCACGTGAATATACTTCCAAATCGTAGGTTAATGCAGATGTAAAGCCCATGTCTCCTCCGCAAAGTCTCAATACTCGATAGGGCAGGTTCAATTTCTGAAGCAAGTTCTCGACATGAAGCACCATACTCTCTAAGGTTTCATAGCTCTTTTCCGGTGAAACGATTTGCACGATTTCTACCTTATCAAATTGATGTAAACGGTTTAGTCCGCGAACTTCTTTTCCATAAGAACCTGCTTCGCGCCTAAAACATGGAGTATAACCCGCATTTTTAATCGGTAAATCGGTTTCAGATAGAATGACACCTCTATAAATGTTGGTGATGGGCACCTCTGCTGTTGGGATTAAAAAAAGATCATCTACCGTTGCATGATACATCTGACCATCCTTGTCAGGCAATTGACCGGTTCCAAATCCCGAGTCGGCATTAATCATTAAAGGTGGAATGATTTCGCTGTATCCAGCAGCTTCAGCTTCATCTAAGAAAAACTGAATCAACGCCCGCTGTAGTTTAGCTCCTTTTCCAAGGTAAACGGGAAATCCAGCTCCTGTAATTTTAACTCCGAGTTCGAAATCAATTAAGCCGTAGGTTTTGGCTAAATCCCAGTGCGGTGTTGCGTGTTTTGCATCCGAAGCCTCACCCCAAGAGCGGACTGTTTCATTGTCCTCGCTGTTGCGCCCCTCGGGTACGGAGCTGTGCGGGGTGTTTGGAATAGTCGCAAGCAGGTCCAATAGATCTTTTTCCAGCTGGCGTAATTCTAGCTCGAGTTCTTGGTTATACTTTTTTAATTCCGAAGTTTTTTCTTTGGCGGAATTGGCGCCTGCGCTATTTCCTTCCTTCATCATTCGGCCAATTTCCGAAGCAATTCTTTTTGCCTCAGCGAGGTTTTGATCTAAGGTAAATTGTGCATGTTTACGCTTATCGTCTAGGCTAATAGCTAAATCGATTTGATCGAGCGCGTCTACCTTTCGTTTGGCAAGCGCATCAATAACAGCTTGTCTGTTTTCGCGGATGTGAGATACTTGTAACATGTGTCAATAATGGAGCGAATGAAAACAAAAAATCCCGATTCAACATGCATCGAATCGGGACAATTAATATGAATTAACTTGTTCTTAGTTCTCTGCCTTAGGAAGGACAGATACAAAGGACTTGTTGTTTTTCTTTTTCTGGAAGGTTACGATTCCATCGGAAGTTGCAAATAATGTATGGTCTTTACCAACACCCACGTTTTCACCTGGGTTGTGGTGTGTGCCTCGCTGACGAACAATAATGTTTCCAGCAATTGCGGTTTGACCGCCATAAATTTTTACTCCAAGTCGCTTACTATGCGACTCACGTCCGTTTTTGGAACTACCTACACCTTTTTTATGTGCCATGATGTTCTAATTTTTAAAGCTTATTCTTCGCTTTTTGGTTCTTCTACTTTCTCAGCCTTAGGGGCAACTTCTTTCGCTTCTGCTTTTGGAGCTGCCTCCTTTTTAGCAGCGGCTTTAGCTCCACCAGCTTTAATTTCATTGATCTGGATTTCCGTCAAATACTGACGGTGTCCATTCATCTTCTGGTAACCTTTACGTCTCTTCTTTTTGAAGACGATTACCTTATCACCTTTAAGGTGTTCCAAGACAGTTGCACATACTTGTGCACCATCGATAGCTGGGGCGCCAATGTTTACTTTTCCTCCATCTTCAATAAGAAGTACACGATCGAAGTTTACCTTCTTTCCAACTTCAGTATCTAAACGGTGAACATAAACCTTTTGGTCTTTTTCAACTTTAAATTGCTGCCCTGCTATATCTACAATTGCGTACATAGCTATAATTTACTTTTCTTTAAAAGGGGTGCGAATGTAAGACTTTTTGGTTTTCAACAATCAATGCGAGATTGTTTATTTCTATCGGAACATCTTGTTTAGCCATTTACCTGGCGATTTCATGTTGATCAAAAAGATTCCTAATAGAATAAAAAGCATGAAAACAAGGTCTGTCAATTGAATGAGTTCGCCATCCAATAATCCCCACCCAAGGGCTACGACAGGAATTAGGTAAGTCACTGTCGTGGCAAACACAGCTGTTGTTTCCTTGATTAACTTATTGAAAATGATGACGGCAATGGCTGTTCCAACTATGGCGAGAATGCTTAAATAAAGTACGCCTATCCAACTTTCTGGATTCGTTGCCACCTTGTCCATAAAGGACGTGCCAAAAATGAGGTAAACCAAGCACCACGGTCCTGTCAAAAGGAAAGATAGCGATGTAATGTGGGTTGGCTTGAGATGCGGAAGCTTTGATTTTATCGTATTTACAGCAATTCCATACATGAGGGCGCCACAAACTACAAGCAGTGCATATTTGCTGTTTCCGGAAAAGGCAAATAGGCTTTCAAACCCAATCAAGCCTGCCGCACCGATCAGTGCAATCAAAACACCGGTTACCTGCATCCATGTCGTTTTGGTTCGAAAAATTGCCACACCAATAAGCAACGTGAAAAGAGATGTTAATGAGTTCAATATTCCGCTTAGCGCACTCGGTATTTGGGTTTGGGCAAGCGCAAAGAGGAAAGCTGGAATTGCGTTACCGAAAAGTCCGGTGACCAGCAAGGGAAGGTAATTACCCTTGAGGGTTTTTAAATTTCTTAAGGCAATGGGAAGTAGCACTAAAAACGCCATTGAGATGCGAAAAGCGGCCACTTCATTGCTGTCAAAGTAAATAAGCCCCTTTTTCATTAAAATGAAAGAACTGCCCCAAGTTAAGGCGAGTAAAACCAACACAACCCATTGCGTTGGTTTATGAGAAAAATCCAGTTTCAACATCAGTAGCGCGAAAGTAGACGTACGATTTCGAGTTTCATAAAAACAACTGCGCCAAGAATAAATGAATTCTTAATGATGGACGGTCATTGGATTAGTACAATTTGATTAACGTTGAAATATGAAAATTTACACCAAAAAAGGCGATGATGGCACAACAGGATTGCTTGGTGGAACTAGGCTTCCCAAACATCATTTAAGAATAGAAAGCTATGGAACAGTGGACGAATTGAATGCCTTTGTGGGTTCGCTTCGAGATTATGAGTTATCGGAAGGCCATCGCAGATTTCTAATTAACATCCAGGAAAAACTTTTCACCCTTGGATCGCATTTGGCAGCGGATCCCGAAAAGAACAATATGAAGCTTCCTGAATTGACCATTCATGATGTTGCCGAGTTAGAGTTGGCCATGGACAAAATGGAGGAACTTTTGCCGGAAATGAAGTTTTTTGTTTTGCCTGGTGGTCATCCAGCCGTATCATCTTGTCATGTGTGCCGAACGGTTTGCCGAAGAGCCGAGCGATTATGTGTTGCGTTGAATGAACACAATAAGCTGGACCCCATCTTGTTGACCTATTTAAATCGACTTTCTGATTATTTCTTCGTCTTATCTAGGCAGCTTACGCAAGATTTTGGAGCAGTCGAAGTTCCTTGGAACCCGACATCAAGGGCTTAAGTGTCACATTATCAAGTAGTAAGCCTGTATTAAAATAAGCTTGCATCGTATGATAAAAAATATATTTTTGCGGCATTGAGAAGGACCCCTAAAATTTAGGAGAAAAATGTATTGGACTTTAGAATTAGCATCATATTTAGAAGACGCTCCTTGGCCAGCTACCAAAGACGAGTTAATCGACTTCGCCATGCGAACGGGTGCTCCATTGGAAGTGGTAGAGAATCTTCAAGCCTTGGAAGATGAAGGAGACAATTACGAAACAATTGAAGACATTTGGCCGGACTATCCTACCAAAGAAGATTTCTTCTTTAATGAAGATGAATATTAGGGTTTTATAAACCTATCGAACTAACAAAAGCCGTCCGTTTGGATGGCTTTTGTCGTATAAAACTGAACCGTTTGCGTCACGTGCAATCTGTATTTTCGCCCACCATTTGGCAACTTTGTCAGGTTTTTTCTTTTGGCAAGGCTGTTGAGTAAGGCCGCATCTTTAATTGAACCATCATGTTAGAAGTAGTTAATAAGTTTCTCAATCAAATTTTTGGAAACAAAAGCGATAAGGACATTAAGGAAATGACTCCCTATGTTGAGAAAATCAATGCCTTTTTTAATTCATATTCGAGTCTTTCCAACGACCAACTCCGGGGCAAAACGGCTGAACTAAAGGCACGTATCCATGAAGCAATAAAGGAAGATCAAGAACGCGTAAACGAATTAAAAGCGAAAGTTGAATTAGATGAAACGTCATTCAACGAGAAGGAGCTGATCTACGAAGAAATTGACAAAATCGACAAGGAAATTGTAGAGAAAATTGAGGCACAATTAAAGGAAATTTTACCAGAGGCGTTTGCTGTTGTAAAAGAAACCGCAAGAAGGTTTAAAGAGAATGACGAATTAGAGGTAAACGCCACCGAAATGGATTTGGAACTTGCCGTGAATGCAGGCCATATTACAATAGTCGGAGATAACGCAAAATGGAAGAATCGCTGGATGGCGGCTGGAAATGAAGTCAAATGGGAAATGGTTCATTATGATGTTCAGCTGATAGGAGGCATTGTTTTGCACGAAGGCAAGATTGCTGAGATGGCTACGGGTGAGGGTAAAACCTTGGTTGCAACGCTACCAGTTTATCTAAACGCCCTTTCAGGGCGAGGGGTTCACCTGGTTACGGTGAATGATTACTTAGCTAGAAGGGACTGCGAATGGATGGCACCAATCTTCCAATTTCATGGTTTAACCATTGATTGCATCGATCGTCATCAGCCGAATAGTGAGGCAAGACGAAAGGCATATCGATGCGACATCACTTATGGTACAAACAATGAATTCGGTTTCGATTATTTACGAGACAATATGGCGGGTCGCCCAAAAGATTTGGTGCAGCGGGTGCATAACTACGCCATTGTCGATGAGGTTGATTCGGTTTTAATCGATGATGCACGAACACCTTTGATTATTTCTGGACCCACTCCAAAAGGCGATCAGCAGCAATTTATACAATTGAAATCGCGCATTGAAAAATTAGTTGGTGCGCAGAAATCGCTCATCAATGGTTTGCTTGCCGACTCGAAGAAAATGTTGGCATCCACATCCGAAACGACTTCCGATAAGAAGCAATTAGAAGCCAATCATAAAATTGGAGGCGAAAACCTATTGCGCGCTTTCCGAGGTCTGCCAAAGAACAAGGCGCTGATCAAGTATTTGAGTGAGCCAGGTGTGCGAACTACGCTTCAAAAAACGGAGAACTATTACCTTCAAGATCAGCAAAAGGAGATGCACATTATCGATGACGAACTCTTTTTCGTGATTGATGAAAAGCAGAACAGCATTGAGCTTACAGAAAAAGGCATTGACCTTATAACCGAGCAAGGTGATGATAAATCCTTCTACATCATGCCTGATATTGGAATGGAGTTGTCCGATATTGAAAAACGTATTCCAGACGCAGAAGAACGCGCCAAGGTTAAAGACAAGATCATCACCGACTATGCAGAGAAAGCCGAGCGCATTCATGCGATTAATCAGCTTTTAAAGGCTTACGCATTGTTTGAAAAGGATGTGGAATACGTAGTTATGGACGGCAAAGTCAAGATTGTTGACGAACAAACAGGACGTGTTATGGATGGCAGACGGTATTCGGACGGATTACACCAAGCCATCGAAACGAAGGAAAACGTGAAGGTTGAAGCGGCTACGCAAACCTATGCGACAGTGACTTTGCAGAACTATTTCCGGATGTACAATAAGCTTTCGGGAATGACAGGAACGGCTGAAACCGAAGCCGGTGAATTCTGGGAGATCTATAAATTAGATGTAGTTGTTTGTCCAACCAACCGTCCGATTGCAAGAAAAGATGAGCAAGACTTGGTCTATAAAACGGCCCGCGAAAAATATAATGCTGTAATTGATGAGGTCGAAAAGCTCAGAAATGCGGGAAGGCCAATTCTTGTTGGAACTACTTCTGTTGAGATTTCTGAATTATTGAGCCGTATGCTCAAAATGCGAAAAATTCCTCATCAAGTTTTGAATGCCAAGCTGCATCAAAGTGAGGCGGAAGTAGTTGCCGAAGCCGGAAAATCTGGAACCGTTACGATTGCAACAAACATGGCTGGTCGTGGTACAGATATTAAGCTTGGAGAAGGCGTTAAGGACGCTGGAGGTTTGGCTATTATTGGCACCGAGCGTCATGAGTCAAGGCGTGTTGACCGTCAGTTGAGAGGTCGTGCTGGTCGTCAAGGAGATACAGGATCGTCCCAATTTTTCGTTTCGCTTGAAGACCACTTGATGCGTCTTTTTGGTTCGGAACGTATTGCCAAACTTATGGACAGAATGGGTCTGGAGGAAGGTGAAGTGATTCAACATGGAATGGTCAGTAAGAGTATTGAGCGAGCACAAAAGAAGGTGGAGGAAAACAATTTTGGTGTCCGTAAACGATTGCTTGAATACGATGATGTGATGAATTCACAGCGCGAGGTGATCTATAAGAAAAGACGCTACGCCTTATTTGGCGAACGAATGGGCGTTGAGACAGCAAATGCTGTTCATGACGTATGCTCCTCCATTGTAAACGAGTATCAAGATGCAAGAGATTTTGAAGGATTTGAAATGGAGCTTTTCAAGACTTTGGCCATCGAAAGCCCAGTTAACGAAGAGGAATTCTTAAACCGATCAAATGTTGAATTGGTTGACACACTTTTCAGTAAGGCGATTAATCATTATCAAGAGAAAAACAAGTTTATCGCAGAATTGGCATTGCCGGTGATTCACCGCGTTCATAACACGCAAGGAAACCAGTTTAAAAACATCGAAATTCCACTTTCTGATGGCCGCAAAGGACTGCCTTTGGTCATCGACATGGAAGAAGCGATTGCCAAGAATGGAAGAAACATACGCTTGGAGCTGGAGAAAACAACCACCCTCGCCATGATAGACCATCAATGGAAGGAGCATTTGCGCGACATGGACGATTTACGGCAGTCAGTTCAGAATGCCGTTTACGAGCAAAAGGATCCACTTTTGATTTACAAGTTTGAGTCTTTCAATCTGTTTGAACAAATGATGGACAAAGTCAATAAGGATATCGTAGGATTCTTGTTCAGAGCTACCCTTCCAAATCAACAAGCAGCGCACGCTACTCAAGGCCCAGCTGTGGACACGGATCTTTCTCGTGTTACTGCAACCAAGCAAGAAGTGGCTCCTGGCAGTGCACCGGATCCAAGGTTGCGGGGCAACTCACCTCAGCAGCCCGAAGTGAAAAAAGAACCCGTTCGTGTGGATAAGAAGCCAGGACGAAACGATAAGGTGGAAGTACGAGATATAAAAAGTGGTGAAGTGAAAGTGGTGAAGTATAAAGTTGCTGAGGAGAAGGTGGAGCAAGGCGCTTGGGAAGTGCTTCAGATAGTTGATTAGAACCTAGCATATGATGCATAAAAAAAGGGCGCCTTTTGGGCGCCCTTTTTATTTGCTCTAGATCGATTTATTGAATGATCAATGGCTGAACTTCCGTCTGATCGTCTGAAGTAACTTGGAGCATATAAGCGCCAGCTGCTAGTTCAGAAATGTTAACGTCAATTACGTTAAGACCTGCGTTGTAAGTTTTACTTATTACCACTCTTCCAGCGTTGTCAAATACAGTCAACACTAGTTTATTCCATTCTGCTGTCATAGTCAACTGAACATTTTCCGATGCAGGGTTTGGATAAACCGTGAAGACCTCGTTAGCCGCAACATCCGATACACCAATTGGGTCAACGGTGATGTTTTTCTCGGCTGGATCCTGACCACAACCGTTGTCTACAATCAGACTTACAGGGTAAGTAGTTGGGGGGCCATTCCAAGGGAATACATATGTTGGGTTCGCAGCAGTTGAAGTGTCGATGCTGTTAAACGTCCATAGGTAAGTAGTGTTAGGACTAGTATGAGTAGAACCAGCACTACTAAAATTGAATGCAGTTCCTCCAGAACCAGTATAGCTAATGTTTGCTACGGGTTCTCCAAGCACTAATAAATTAAAATCTGAAGTAGAGACACAACCATGGTTGTCAGTAGCTGTAACACTGTACGATCCAGAAGCTGTGAAATTGTTGATAGCTGTACCAGTAGAAGCACCACCTGTCCAAGCATACGAACTTCCATCAGGAATCGTGGCGTCAATAGAAATAGGAGCGTCATCTTCACAACCTTCTACGTCAGCTATTTCAACAGCTGTAGATTTAGTAATAACCGTAGAAACAGAACTTTCACAACCTTCTTCCAGCTTTGTTACGGTATAAATACCAGCAGCATCAGCATCAATGGTTTTTGTAGTAGCTCCTGTGCTCCATGTGTATGTGGCGTTGGCGCCACCACCTGGATTTAGTGTTTCAGTTGCATCAGCACAAATGTGAATAGAAGAATCTAAATCTGCGTTTGGAATCAAACGAATAACCACAGCATCACTAGCATTTCCGCAATATTGAGTGGTAATGTTCACTGAAATGTTGAAGTTAACAGGCTCATTATTCGCGTTCAATGTTACTGAATTTTGAGTTGAAGTTTGATTGTTAACATTCCAGATCACTGACTGCGCAGGACCGGCTTCAACCACTACTTGATTTCCGCAGATGGTGTCATCTCCACCAAGGGTGAAGCTTGCTGCGCTCACGAACTCAACCGGACCAATGTCAGGAGTGAATGTGCTGCGTGTATTACCGAGGATGTCTGTAGGCGTGTTAGCCAATGGAGTTCCGCCTGCGTTTAAGGTATCGTTACACGTAATGCATAACAACGCCTCTTGGAAGTTTGGATCAGTTTGTACTGAGTGCATATCGTTGCCGGATGCAGTTTGATAATCTGCCAAGGTGTTAAAGGCAGTTGTACCCGAATAAACTAGTGTTCCTGAGGATGTATAGAAGTTGTTATAATCACTCTCGGAAATGGTGAATCCGCCCGGAGCATACAATGCGTAACCACCGCTTTGATTGTAGAACGAATTGTTCATCAATGAAATAAGGCCTCCAGATTGGAAAATTCCTGCATAATAAGTGCCACTTGTTCCCCTCCTTGCTACAGAGTTATGGTGGAAGTCGAAAATGCCAGAACCTGTAGTATAGACACCATAGTATCCATACGATGTGCCAGTTCCAGAACCTGAGTTGATGCAGTTGTTGGCCACCCGCGATCGTGGACTATTAGATCCATTACAATTTGAAAGATACAATCCATAATAGTATCCATTCTGCATGTCAGTGCCCGAGAAGTTGTTTGTAATATTGAATTTATCCACATAAACAAAGAAGGGCCCATAACCATAGAGATACATGGCTGAGTCGTTGGTAACCGTATTGTTGTTAAACTCAAGTCCATCTAAATAATAGGCATAAACGGTATAGAAGTAAGAGTTTTTGATCTCATTACCTTCAATGGTTGTGTTTTCTGCACGACTTGTAGTTCCTCCGCCATAAGCGTAGATGTTACAGCTACCACCCTCAATTCGGTTGTTCGTAAAGGTGTTGCCATGATTGGTTCCATACATATAAATACCTGTGCTGTAGTTTCCAGCTCCAGTGTAGGTAGTTGGTCCAGCTTTGATAACACAGCCATCGATGGTACATGAATCTGCGCCTCCCGTGATTGAAAAAGCATTGGAGTAATTACCGCTTGTGGTGTTTCGGATTGTCATATTCAAAAAGGACACATGATCGGCTCCATTGAGACTGACAACGTAATTAGCTGTGTTGTTGGTAGCAGATTGAATAATGTGCACATCACTTGCGTCTCCGGAAATACTCTGAAAGTAAACTGGACGATCGGCCGAACCGCCTACGATTGGATCAATTTGGAATTGTTCGGTGTAGTTTCCTGCTTCCACATCAAACCAAACGGTATCACAGACACCTAGTATGTTCAAATCTGCAACAGCATCACTAAAGGTGTTGTAGTCAGCGCCACCAGAGCTTCCAATAACATAGACGCCTTGCATTGCAGGACCAACTGTAATTGTTGTGGTGTCGTTATTGTTCATAGTGTCCGGCTGTGCATTTGGCATGGAAGTCCATGCTTTTACTTCATATAAATTGCCGTTAGTGAATGTATAGGTACCAAGATTGACAATCGTGTCTGTAGTGCCTGAACCAGCAGCAGAATCCAATCCGAGCGTGAACCACTGGCTACCTTGTGAAGATCCGTTCACAGTCCAATCTACCATAACGGAGTCCAAGATGTTGTTTCCGAAATTTTTGATTTTTGCTGTGATGTCTTGCGTACCTGCACAAAATCCGTCTGAAATACTAGGAAGAGCAGTAACTCCAGCATTATTAGGAACACTGGCGTTGATGAGGTCAAATCCAAATGTCATTTGATAAGCACCATTTCCTTGAGGCGCAGTCGCTGTATAAGGATTGGCATAAGCTCTCCATGAACCTGCAGAGGCAGTAGTCACTGAACAATACCAAGCATAGTAAGTACTCATGTGCGACTCAATACCCACAATAAGTGGTAAAGTTGGGTCATAGGCAAAAGGGGTTTCAAGTTCAATAGCGAACCACTGCCCAACGGTGTTGTTTATGGTGTAGCTAGTTGAATAGAAAACCTCTTCCATACCAGGTGTCCATGAACCAGAATTCAACGCGGTAACATTTGCCTGCTTCATAGTAATTTTAAGGTGATCGTACGAAGCTGCGCCTGTACCACCCGATCCGCAAACCATGTACATCTTGCTGATGAACATTCCACTAGGAACAGATCCAAAAGCGCCAACTGGATAGAGTTGCTCTCCTTTAGCTCCTGCTGAAGTCCAACTAAGAGGAATTGAATTGCCTCCCGCTGAATACGTTGCGTTTGCATACGTAGGGTTTTGTGCCTGTACGTCCTGCAGTCCAAAAAGACCGATTGCAGCAACCACAGCAAAGGCATAAAAATGCCTGATAAAGTAAGTGTGTTTCATAATAAAATATTTAGAGTTTATGATAACTAAACTAGTGTGCTTCCTCTAACGTTCGGCATTTTTCGATCAATAGAAATTCTTGAATTCTGAAATGCATTTTTTGGTAGATAAAAACAATAGTCGACATGCTTTTAACATTAAATTGGGTTCAGATATCCCACGACAAGGGTGTGATTTTCGAATTAACTTTTGTTACTACAATGAGCATATCATTCGGATATGATTTCCGATTAATCTAGTTTTACATAAAACGAAAAACCCCCTTTGTCGTAAAGGTGAATGGCTCCCTGAAATTGCTCTAACAGCCCTGTCTGATGTTGAATTTTACAAACGATGTATTCCTTTCCTGACATGCCCGAATTCGGTTTAACGCTTCCGTAAAAGAAGTGTGCATAGCTTTTGAATTTGACCGTAGTGAAGTGTGCATCTTCATCGGCATGTGATTCATAAAACTCAATAAGGCTGCGCTGACTGTAGCCTTCAACTTTGGGAACAATAACAACCATCAACGAGGAAATGATAAATGCCGAACCAAGCGTAAGCACCAAAAATGCACGATGCGGTTCTCTATTTCGAAGCCGCAAAGCGTAAAAAGTGAGCGCAATGAAAACCAAACCAAGCAAGCCCTCCCATCCCATCCAGTATACCGGAGCGCTGAGGTTTGCTTGTGCAAATGGATCTTTGATTAAATGAAGCCATTGATCTTTAAAAAGTAAAGCCAGAGGAAGGGCGGTGAAAACGAGCCCAAGCAGCAAGGCTTGAAATTTTATCCACTTGAATTGCCACCCTTTAATTGTGGGAACGCTGAGCTGTCTGAACACCACCAATGCGGCTAAATAGGACAACGGGATATAACTCATGGAGCTGTAATGGACAATTTTCGTAGTTACAATGCTGAACAGAATCATCACGACCCAAAACAAATATTTCATCCATTTCGACATGTTATGTTCGTCTCCATGAAAAGACTTGCGAAAGGCGGTCAGAGCCAGAATTGACATGGGGAAACAGCCGACCAACACCACCATAAAGTGATAATAAAACGGCTGTTGATGCCCAGCTACGGGGTGCGTAAAAAGATCCAATTGGTATTGAATGAATTCTATCAAAAACCAGGGTCCGTTTTTTATGGTTTCGTAGCCGAACCACAGCGAAGTGACCGTAAATGACGAGGCTATAAAGATCAAAATGGCTTGCAATGAAGCGGGTTTGCGAAAGCGATTGAAAATCAGCCAAACCGAGAAGGTTAAGATCAACAAGAGCAAGCCGACTGGTCCTTTCGTTAGAATGGCAAGACCGCTAAACAATCCGGCCAAGGCCGCGTGTTTCAATTCGCCAAAATGCTTGTGTTCGATGGCAATAAACAGATGATAAATCGAGAGGAAAATGAACAGGTTAAACCATGGGTCAATAATGCCAGATTTGAAATAGAGGTGAGGAAGAAAGGAGGCCACATAGAGCAGCACCCAGATCCAAGCAAAGGTTTTGGTTTGCCATTTTAGCGCTATACTATACAGCACCTGAAGCGTAATTATTCCACAAATGGCATTTGGAAGACGCGCTGCAAATTCACCGACACCGAATATGGACATACTCAATGCTTGCATCCAAAAGAAGAGCGGTGGTTTTTCACGAAACGGCTCATAGTTTATGGTGACTTGCCACCAATTTCCAGTTTCAAGCATTTCGCGAGCGCTCTCCGCGAAGTTTATTTCATCCCAATCAAAGAGGTGCACATGACCCAAAAAGGGAATGAAAAGTAAAGCCGAGAGTAAGAATAAAAGGAGGCGGTCGCGGTTCAAGTTCGGAATCTATTTATCTCGAAATTAGCCAATAGGCCTTTGTCACCCCATGTTTGATTTTGAAATATGCTGAGGCTTAGAAAACAAATGGAAGTGCCAATGAAGCTTCCGACATAAATGTCTTCGAAAAAATGCTGTGACAGATAAACACGGCTATAGGCAGTTAAAACCGCAAAAAGGAAGCAAATCAATTTTATGGTGCGATGCTCTGCAATAAAGGATAGGAACAAGAAAAGAGCAAAGGCCGCTGTTGAATGGCCTGATGGGAAGGAGTGGGCCTTATGCAGCGCAACACCATCCACAAAATGTAAATCGGCAATGCCTTCAAAAAGCTTAGATGGACGAAAGTGATCACTAAATACATTTCGTTTAAGCAGTTGGGTAGTAAGTCCCGAGGCTACAATACCAAAAAGACCGGCTATGCCGTATCGGACTTTATAAAGCAGGCCGACCAAAACCATAAGGCCAATAAAAACCCCTTCGGCTAAATGAGTGGTAAACCGAAATAAGTAATCTGTTGGTTGTGAATTCCATTGGTTGAACCATAAATGAAGCTCAAACTTATCCGACAAGAGGATGGTGGTTAGTCCTAAGACGAGGAAAACAGCATAAAGCAGAAGAAAGTCACGGCATTGTTGGAATGCCTCTCTCATTTTTTAGTTTTAAAAATCTGAGGATTAGCTAAACCTCTTTTGCTTAACCAATAAATGAAAGACCATTTGAGCACGCCCAAGCCATAGGTGCTGCTTCGTGCAAAATTTATCGATGATGCTTCTTCAAAATATTTTGTTGGGCAGGTTACTTCAGCAATTTCAAATCCTGCATGAAATACCTGACATATCATTTGATTATCGAACACAAAATCGTCTGAATTGGCTTCAAAATCAATAGTTTCTAGGATGTCTCTTGAGAAAGCTCTGTACCCAGTGTGATACTCGCTCAGCTTTTGCCCAATCAGGATGTTCTGGGTCATAGTAAGAAATCGATTGGCAATGTATTTATACATGGGCATTCCACCTCGCAAGGCTCCTTTACCTAGAATTCGACTGGCGAGAACGGAATCGTATAATCCACTTGCAATAACACTTGCCATAGCTGGAATGAGTTTTGGCGTGTATTGATAATCAGGGTGAACCATGATGGTTATGTCGGCCCCTAGTTCAAGTGCTTTTCGGTAACACGATTTCTGATTTCCGCCATAACCAAGATTTTTTTCATGCCTAATGACATGCTTGATGCCTATTTCCCGAGCTAAATCGGAAGTTTTATCCGAACTCTTGTCGTCAACCAATACTACATCATCAACGATGTCGAATGGAATCTCATCGTATGTGATTTTTAGGGTTTTCTCTGCATTGTATGCAGGCATTACCACGACTACTTTTTTGCCGTCAATCATATCGCGAAAGTAATGGATTCAATGCGTGAAAAAATCCAATTTTGATTAGTTGATCATGACGCTTCGCACATGCGATTCCCCATCTTGCACCACCGTTATTTGATAGATGCCTTTAGGCATGTGGCGCATGTCGATTTCTGTCCGCTGACCTTTTTGGTTTTCGGAGGAAAGGACAGGTTGGCCTAGAGGGTTGGAAACGATATAATTGAAATCCGAATGATGATTAAGTTCTATGATTATCCATCCAGCACTTGGATTTGGGTGAACGCTGAAAATTGATTCAAGTTGGGTTTTTGGAATGCTTGTCGTTGTGTCCGTTGAATCAGGAGGGTTTACCTCAAACACTAAATTTTGATAGGCTGTGTCGGCAGAGTCACAGAAAAAACTCACTAGCGAAACGGAAAAATTTCCTGCACCCGGATAAACATGAGAAGGATGCATTTGTGTGCTCGTATCTCCATCGCCAAACTCCCAATAATAACTTGCTCCGTTCGCACTCGTATTGTTGAAGGTTGCATTGAACCCGCTCTGGGCAAAAGTGAAATCGGCAACGGTTGTTGTATCGTATTCGCCAACATACCATTTGCTTAAGCTGTCATACACAATCGTCTTTACAGCGTATCGAATTTGCATTGCTGTCAGCGCATTGAGGTTATAATCCCAAGCAACATCACTGGGATCTTGTCGGTGAATGATAGCATAAAACGTTACAGCCGCTGCGTAGCTTCCTTCAGCTGAAGGATGTGAGCCATCGCCAGAATAGAGCTGAATGTTTGAAAAGTTATCGCGGATATAATGCCAAACCGCACCGACAGGAGAAACAATGGCTTCATTGTCAAGGGTCATCTGCATATAGCGTTCGTACAGCAAGCTGTCCATGCCTTGGTAAGTGCATACGGGAGGCCAATTGGCACAATTCGAGGCATCGCCATTTTCGCGCCCCCATGTCATAAAAAAGACCGTTTCGCCACAAGGGTTGGTTTCAACAATTTTGTCGTTAAGATCGGCAGCATATGGAAAACAGTCCGTTTCTACTTGCCCAATAGGGAAAGATGGTAATTGACTTTGTTCTTGTAAGACTACATAATCCCAAATGCCTTGATTGATAAGACTGTTGGTTTGCTGATTGGTCGTATGCGACTGAAAAGTCGTGCCACCGGGATTGTTCGCTTCAACATAAGTCGTGTCTCCTGCGGCTGCAGAAAAATCCTTGAAAATCTGCGGAAGGTTATTGCTTCCAGTGTAGCTGTTACCAATGAAGAGGACCTTAGTCTCATCACTTTGGCTCATTGCAGCGCTGCTTGCCGCAATGAGCATTATTACAAGAAATTTATTCATGGTTGTCAGACGAGAGAATAGGCCTTTCGTTGTTACTGAGGGTTTACATAAAAGAAATGCTGTTTCAATTATTGGACAATGACTGATCGTGAAACCATTTCATCCTTAAATTGAAATTGTACGAGATAAACTCCTTTCGCGAGTTTCGTTAAATCTAAATAATGTTGCCCGTTTTGGTTATTTGAATTACAAATTTTTGATTGGACAACCTTGCCCAAGGCGGATACAATGGTTACTTCGAAGGGCTCAGCAATGCTCTTTGTAAGTTCGAATTGAAGCAAACCGCTCGTTGGATTAGGGTAAAGGGAAAGCGCAGCGTTTATCCCAATGTTATCCACTCCAAGGCATGAATCGGCTATGATAATTATTGTATGTGCACTTTCACAGCCGTTAAAATCGGTGACAGTAACGCTGTACTTCCCGGCTGAATTGACCTCAATGGTCTGTGTGGCTTGAGATGTTGACCATTTATAAACGAATCCAGCACCAGCATCCAACATTAAACTTTTGCCTGCACAAATAATATCCGATGAATCCATTTCAATGATGGGGTTTGTATTGGTATGACCAACTATAGCCGTATCATAGACAACACAACTATTAGAGTCCGTAACTGTGAGGTAATAGTTTCCTTCAGTAACGGTAGTTTGTCCGGGTGTTGTTATTGAGTTCGACCAGCTATAGGAATAAGGAGCTACGCCACCATTCACGTTTGTAGAGATTACCCCATTTGAATCCCCTTCACACCAAACGTCATAGGTTGTCATTGTGTTTGTAAGCAAGTCAGGAGCTACTATTTCATAGGAAAAAGTTTCTTCGCATCCATTGTCGTCCGTCAAGGTGAGGGTGTAAGTTCCATGCCCCAAGTTGGTTATGCTTGACGTAGTTTGAGCGGTCGACCAGGTGTATGTATAAGGTGCAGTACCACCCGAAATAAATACTCCAAGCGCTCCAGTTTGGTCGGCATTGCAAAGCGGATTCGCTTGATAAAACAGGCTATCCTGGATGGAAGAAGGTTCGCTGATTTGGACAGTATCGAAGGCAAAACAACCGTTGGCGTCTGTTAATGTTACCGTGAACAATCCAGCACCTAAGCCATCAATGAGATTTGAATCTTCACCATTCGACCATAGGTATACATAAGGGCTCAATCCTGCACTTCCCGTGGCTACTGCTGATCCGGTCGTTTCCCCAAAGCAAAGGATATCGACAACATTTCCAATGGAAACCACAGGACTTGGATAGACTTCTAAGAACATGGAGTCACAAACAGAAAGCGACCCTTCGAAAGAATTTACACAGAAGTATGTCGTGCTCGAACTTGGGCTAACTTGAATTGAAATACCCGAATCAATTGGGGTTGAATTGCAGCTGCCACTATACCAATAGACTTGACCGACAAAAGCACTATCTGCCGTTAACGTAATTGGTAATTCCGCCAAACAGGCTACAGATGCGGAAGAGCTAATAGATGGAGGAGGTACAGGACGTGTGGTGCATTGAATGTAAGTCTGTCTGCAGGCGGATATTTCACCACAAGCGCTATCGCGAAAAATATGGACGCGCATGGTTGTATCACCATAAGGATTAGTGAATGCAAAAGGCGTTTGTCCGCTGGATAGATAAGTATCGTCCGTTAATGTTAGAAAAAACCAATCGGCACTATCGCTCGTCATTTCATAGGTTTCTCCACCGCTAACATCCATTTCAACAAATTCACCGGCATAATTGCAATTCGTAATTGTGTCAGGAGCGGGGTCATAAGAGGTTTGAACCGTATAGTTGGGATATTGAGTTGTGGCAACACAAGGCAGTCTGCGAACGGTAGTTGTTCTACAAGCTGATTCAGCACCACATGACGTGTTAGAGAAAATGTGAACTCTAAGAATTAAGAAGGTGGTTGTTGTAACCGTAGCAATTACCGGAGTTTGTTGTGAAAAGAATAAATTATTGGCAGTGTCTGTAAACACAAAAATATCGCTAGTGTCAGAACTACTTATTTCATATTGGCCGCCAGTAAGCAATATTTCGTAAAACTGTCCTGCATAATTGCAATTTGATACAAAGTGCGTGTCGTAGTTCGAATTGGCCGTATCAACATATGTAGGAAACTGCACGGTGGCGATGCAGGGATCGCGTGTTACCGTTGTGACCCGACATGTGTTTTGTGTGCCGCATGAGCTGTTGGCGAAAATGTGCATGCGAATAGTGTCAATACCGCTGTTGTTGTACGAAACGCTTCCAGTTCCATAGGTTAAAGTCGTATTTGATGTGTTAGTAATTTCGATATAATCCGTAGCAATACTGCTTTCGAAGGTGTAGGTGAAGCTACCAGACAGGATTACCACGGCATATTCTCCACCATAGTTACAGGTTGTGATTGAGACGGCAGCTATTGACGTTGAGTCAGTTACAACAATATTAGCGGGATATTGTGTGGTTGCAGTACAGGCGTAGGTTTGGGTCGAGGCGAAAATTCCGAGAAGTGTTAGGTGAAATAATACAAAAGCAAAACGCATGGTCTAGATTGGGAAATAGGGTTGACGACCAAAGTAGTCAAACATATTTAGCAGATTATCAATTACTTAATCAGTTATCCTGCCCAACTATCTCGATCTAAACTGCGATATTGAATGGCTTCAGCCAAATGTTCGGCCAAGATGTTTTCAGAATTTGCCAAATCAGCTATGGTACGAGACACTTTTAAAATGCGATCGTATGCTCTAGCTGACAAGCCCAGCCTTTCCATCGCACGTTTTAACAGAGCTTGCCCAGCTTGATCGATTTCGCAGTACTGGTTGATCATTTGTTTAGTCATTTGAGCATTGCAATAAATGCCCGGACTCTTCTTAAAGCGCTCCTCTTGAACCAGACGTGCTTTAATCACCCGTTCGCGAACATCATGGCTCGATTCAGCGGGTCGTTTATCGCTGAGCTCATCAAACTTTACGGGTGTAACCTCGATATGAATGTCAATCCGATCGAGCAACGGTCCGCTTATTTTATTCAAATAATTCTGCACCACACCCGGAGCGCACATGCAATCTTTTTCGGGGTGGTTATAGTAACCGCAAGGGCATGGGTTCATGGACGCGATCAACATAAAAGATGTTGGATAATCAACAGAAAATCGTGCTCTGCTGATTGTTACCCTGCGCTCTTCCATGGGTTGACGCATGACTTCGAGTACGGTGCGTTTGAATTCAGGCAACTCGTCTAAGAATAACACACCATTATGCGCCAGTGAGATTTCTCCTGGTTGAGGAAAGCTTCCGCCTCCAACTAGGGCTACATCTCTTATATTACATAATGAGGGGGTAGTTTCAACGCCCTGATTAACCGAGCTATTCCTCCTTACGAAACAAGAAAACAGTAATGTCAACATCGCCAAGATTAGTTTCTCGCTGACTATCCTTCGCCCAGCCCTGAGACTCTAAGTAATTAAACAACTTCATATACTCTCCCTTTTCAAACTTCCTGTTATTTGCATCGAATACAGCTTGCTTTTTGTGATCATAAAAATGTTCCTTAAAATCATCCTGACCGTAATCAACATAATAACAATCCTTACTTGTAAGCGGTTTTTTTGCCATGTGA
>Ga0115566_10000527_pt1 | contig 33114 bp, 27 predicted proteins | sample COGITO_mtgs_1204_3_FD_87173 | JGI IMG/M metagenome (GOLD analysis project Ga0115566, IMG submission 87173) | Pelagic marine microbial communities from North Sea - COGITO_mtgs_120405 | ecosystem: Environmental > Aquatic > Marine > Epipelagic | place: Germany:Helgoland, sampling site Kabeltonne...
GATAACTCCCAAGTTGAATCGCCCAAAAGGTGCACAGAGCAAGCACAAACGTTCGCTTCAAATTGGTATTCATAATTTAAATTTTAGTGCTTAACGAAATCAGCATGTCTTCGTCCACTTTCGGGGTAATGGATTCAAGATACAAGGAACTCTGAGCCCGTTTATTTTCTACAAAAGGCCGCACCTGAAACAACCATAAATGGTCATCTTTAAACCCAAGCTCAACATCGTATGGTCCTTGAGAGCTAATTCCAGGTGTAGTAGGCAAGGTCCTTCTCAACTCAATGCTCAGCGCTCGAATATCATTAATATTACCTTGATTCAAAATAGGTTTATTAAAGGTGGTTAGTTGCTTTTCCAACCCGCCTTTTTCTGGCAGTCGATTTAAACTCGGCTCGCGTGAAGGAAAGAGCAGGGTTTGTGATTTAGACAGATCCAATAGCCTAGTTTCAGCAGTTTGTCCATCCACCGCGCCTCCGGCTCCGCGGCTGAAAGCAACGGTTAAATCATCCTTGACTCCATTGGTTATGCCTTTTGTGATAAGCACGCCACTATAGTCGACATCTACGCTTGAAATGATGAGAATACTTGGAAAAACATTCGTTGGATTCAACAAGAATTTCTGACGCCATTTATAGCTACGCTCTGTATAAGGCGAAGCCCAAACATCACGAATTCCTTGTAAAATCTTATCCGCGTCTAACACATTAAATAAGGTAAGGTTCAATCCTGCACCAGTGAAATCCTTGAGGTCTTCCATATTGGTGTCGCTCCTTAAAAAAACAGGGACTTCGCCCATTTGTTTTCCAAATACAACTTCAAAATTGTGTTGAATATCAAACAAAAAGTTCGGTAGCAGCGGCATTTTCTTAATGGCTTCGCGCAACACATTTAATTCTCTTAATTCAAATGCATCAACTTCAGCTTCGCTTACACCATAGCCACGCATTTGTTGGCCTTTGCTGAAAATTTGCGTCAAAAAAGCCCAATAAGACTGACCCTCACCTGGCATTTCTTGGTCCATATGCGCTTTGAACACTCCAAATGGAATGACCAAACCATCAACCACGTTCTTTGGAAAACCAGCCTTGAGTTGGCCCAAGTTTGCAGCTTTAGGCCCACAACTCTTTCCAGAGTCTGCGGCTCGAACGTTTTTCAGGTTGAGCACATTCAGTTGATCCAACTTGATTACCTCGGCTTGAACTTCAACTTTATGCTCACTTCGCTCTTTTACAGTAAATAGCGCTCGTTCTTCATTGGTCATCTGAGCCTCGTGCTTCATAATAACCGTTCCTTTTAAGCTCACTGCGTAAAAGACCTTTTGTCCGGCCAGTTCGGTTAGCTGCTTCATATTTTCGTCAGACAAGACCGCGTTGGGAATACCAAGATTTCGCGCCAACAACTGAACATGAGAAACAAGGTTTCCCTCACTTACAGTAGCGATTCCAGCTATTGGTTTTAAATCTGAAGGTGGTCTTTGAAAAATATAAATCTTATCCGCTTCTACTTCAACGTCTTCATGCGCCTGATCAACAACCACCAATTCTCCAAGTGCATACCCAGGATTGAGTCCACGAATTTGGCCTTGGTTTTCCAAATCGAAAACAGCATTATTCAAACCTGATTCGCGCGCGATGATGTTATTTAATTGTCCAACCGCCTGGCCTAAGACCAGACCCACGGAAGAGCGAATCCTATCGTCAATAAAACCATGGGCAAGTGGTTCAAATCCTGCGTATAGCTCGACAACATCTTCATAATTCGCTTTTGTAAGCCCTACGCCCCACTCTACGGCACTTCTAGAAGCAAACAAAAAGTCATTCATTTCGGCCAGAGAAATGTCTTCCGCAGTAGACGGTTTCAATCGCTGACTTAACTCTTCCCATTCCCAAATCTCTAGGCTCCCTGATGCCGCAGAAGCAAAGGCAATAGCGTGTATTTTCCGCATCAACTGCGACAGATTTTTCGTTTCTACTTTACCTTCATTTCGAAACATGATTTCTTCCAATTTCAAACTAAGTTCTAACAGGGCCAGTTTTGTCTTTGGAGGATGATTGTTCAAAATTTCGCTTCGAACACGCCACATCATGGCTGCTGTCAGCGTCAATTGTTGCAATGTCGGTTCTGACTCTGAATACTTAGAAATGTATTGGTTGAGCGCCCCGCGCAAGGCAGCATCCTCTGGAAGTTCATTCACATAAACTTCTAATTCATGCAAATCAATTGGCTTATAGAATTGCTCCATTATGGCCACCAGATTATCGAATCGCTTCAACAACGATTCGCTCAATTTGGTCAAATTCTTTTCCGTAAAATCCCTAACGCGTTGAACGTCTGCCTCTTCCGGCTGGCTATGTATTTTAATTCGAATATCCATGAAGGATGGATAGTCCTCGGACAAAAGCTTGGATTCGCTACGAATTTGTTGCGCCTTATTATCGTCCCCCCGATGCGGAATATCTTTTAACGATTGACGGATTAGGTAGAAGTTCGACTCGATGGCATCATTTTGCTTGAGCAGCCATTCATAAAACTGAACGCCCCAAGCTTCTTCATCCTCAGCCTGCAATGCACCTCGATAAAATTGACCTCGCTTTAAAATCCAACCGTTATCAACCGATTTCAGATATTTCTCCATTTGATACTGCTTCATCCGGCTATTGCCATCATCAACATTCCAAAACTCAACATTGTCAGTTCCGGTTAGAATCTGACCAAAATAAAGCCCGTTTGTTTTTGCTAATGAAGCCACATTCGCTTTAAGCCGCGCGTGTTGCACTCCTCCGGGTTGAGGACATCGTTCTTGAGGTCCAACTGTCGTCCCATCCTTGCAATACCAACGAATGTCCTGATAAGGCCCTTTTGGGTCTATTTTCAAGGTTTGGATGAGTTGTTGAATGGCCTGATTATCCTTTGGTTGAGCCAATCCAGCGCGCGGAACGAGGATCAAACAAAATGCTAAAAGAAATAAACTATAAAGACCTGATGCTTTGCTCATAAACCAAACTCAAAATTGGGCGAAGGTATATCCTTCTTTACGACCCAACTAGGCCTCAAAAAGAATAAAGGTTGAAACTTTCAACAAGTTAACATTCTGATTTTGTTTAGTCTGAATGAATTCGATGAAAATTGCTATTCAAGTTGTTATTTAGCTTTCTCCTCCCAAATGCAAGCTAGATGAACTAGCGTTTCGACTGCCTTTTCCATGTCTTGAACACACGCCCATTCCACTTTGCTGTGAAAAGCATGTTCGCCAGCAAAAATGTTTGGGCAAGGCAAGCCCATAAATGACAATTTTGAGCCATCCGTGCCTCCACGAATAGATCCTTTCAACACATGAAGCCCGCTTCTTTCTATCGCTTCAACGGCATATTCAGACACTTCGGGACTATTTCGAATGATGTTCTTCATGTTTCGATACTGTTCTGAAACGGAAAAATCATACTTCGCATTTGGAAAGGGTTCTATTGCCTTTTTAAGTAAGGATTCGAGCTTGGCTTCATAGGTTGCCAAATCGGCATCATCAAAAGACCGAATGATGAAGATAATTTCCATTTCTTCCACGCCACCTTTCATCTCATATGGATGCACAAAGCCTTCTCTGTCACACGTTTGCTCTGGTGACCAAGTATCTTTTGGCAACATATCGATAAAACTTGATGCAATCTTTAAGGCACTTTCCATTTTGTTTTTCGCAAAACCAGGATGCGTGTTTACGCCTTTAATGGTAACCACAACCATATCGGCCGAAAAGGTTTCATCCTCAATGGAACCGAGGGCTTCACCATCAACCGTATAGCCAAATTTCGCTCCCAATTTTTTAATATCGACCTTGTTTGCCCCTCGCCCAATTTCTTCATCTGGCGTGAAAAGTATGCGAATATTTCCGTGTTTCACCTGTGGATTTTTCATGAAATAAGCCGCCATATCCATGATTTCCGCCACTCCCGCCTTGTTATCTGCACCAAGCAGTGTGGTCCCGTCAGAAGTGATGATATCCTTACCTATTTTCTTCGCCAATTCTGGATGCTCCTTTGGATCGATGTGTACTTCATCATTCGCAGGTAGCTTAATGCTTGATCCATCATAATTTCTATGAATGATGGGATTTACATTCTTACCACTAGATTCAGGCGATGTATCGACATGTGAGCAAAAGCAAATCGTAGGAATGTCTTTACTCGAGTTGGACGGCACGGTCGCGTACACATAGCCAAACGCATCCATTTCGGCATCGTGTATTCCCATTTCCAATAATTCCTTTACCAGCAACCGACTCAGATCCTTCTGTTTTTCTGTGGAAGGAATGGTGTTGGAATGTGGATCGCTTTGCGTGTCGATTCGGACGTAGCTTAAAAATCGATCAAGAACGGAAAATTCGTAATTCATAGTAATACAGACTTATTACTGCGATAATAACCATGCAGATCAAAACATGAAAAGGAAAACTGTACGCATTGCTATGAACTATTGAACTTCATCCTCCTAATATTGTAATATGATTCAATACAATCCAAAAGACTGGTTCGGACTCATATTTAAGTTTCATAAATCAGACACCTTTTCGAAGTTATTCTGGGTAATGCTTTTTATTGCTCTTTACTCTTTTGCCGTGGTTTATTTAGAGTTAGAAGTGCTAAACATCGAGCCAAAGTCGGTAACTGTTATGCACACATTATTGGGATTTGTTATTTCGCTTCTATTGGTTTTTCGGACAAACACCGCCTACGACCGATGGTGGGAAGGCAGAAAACAATGGGGTGCTTTAGTTAATGTAAGTCGAAATTTGGCCATGAAAGTGAAGGCTTTTATTCCCAACGATGATCAAGAACTCCAAAACCGCATCCTTGAAGCCGATGCCTGTTATGGAGCAGTTCTTAAAGGCCATCTTCGAAGCTTACCTAGTGCTGAACTGTTGGAAAGTGTACCAAAGCATTTACAGACCGGGAAAACAGCAGATCATGTCCCAAATTTTGTGGCTGGGATCATGCACGAGGCGGCTTTAACAGCTTACAAAAAGCATGAAGTTAGCCAAGCAGCATATCTTTCCCTTATTAATGACATCAATCAATTCACGGACATTTGCGGGGCATGTGAGCGAATTAAAAAAACGCCCATACCCTACACTTATAACATCTTCATTAAAAAATTCATTTTCGTTTATATCGTTACCATGCCCGTAGCTTTTGTTAGCGATTTTCATTATTGGACAATTCTAGTAACCGTTTTCACATTTTATACATTAGCGAGTCTAGAATTGATTGCAGAAATGATAGAAGATCCGTTTGGCACCGATGCAGACGATTTACCAACGGATGATTTAGCAGAAACGATTCGGAAAAACGTTGAAGAAATTAAAACCCATAAATAATCATGGCATTTGACGAGAATTTAGCCGATCGCGTCCGAGACGAACTGGATGCTCAAAAAGTGACCTTCAACGAACTAAAAATGATGGGTGGACTTTGCTTTATGGTGGACGACAAAATGTGTGTTGGCGCAGTAGGCGACCAACTCATGGCGCGCATCGATCCTGACATTTATACCGAAGCGCTAAAACGCGAAGGTGCATCAGAAATGAATTTCACAGGACGACCAATGAAAGGATATGTTTTTGTTAATCCCGATGGAACTGACATGGACAATGACCTTGCTTATTGGGTTGAGCTTTGTGTGGAATTCAATCCTTTTGCGAAGTCCAGCAAAAAGTGAAATGAGTTAATTGGATTTGAATAAGACCTTTGCACGTTCCGATGGTATTAACATTTCCTATTCTCGATGCGCGCAGCCCTGCTGAATTTGAGCAAGGACACATACCAAACGCCATTAATCTTCCGCTTTTTTCGAATGAAGAACGGCACCTAGTTGGAAAATGCTTTAAACAACAGGGCAAAGATGCCGCGGTAAAACTCGGTCTAAAATTCGTTGGACCAAAACTCGAGCAATTTGTTTCGAAGGCTGAAAAATATGCACCAAACAAACAGCTTAGTCTTTATTGCTGGCGGGGCGGCATGCGCAGCGCATCCATGGCTTGGTTACTTCGAACGGCTGGTTTCAACGTAGATATCATCGCAGGTGGCTATAAGACTTGGAGAAAACTGATTCATTCAAAATTCGAAACTAAACTTAATTTCATCACCCTTGGCGGATTTACGGGCAGTGGAAAAACCGACATACTTCTCGATCTTCAAAATGCTGGTGAGCAAGTAATAGACTTAGAAGGTTTGGCCAATCATAAAGGCTCTGCCTTCGGCTTTATGGGCCTTCAGCCCACAACTGAGCATTTCGAAAACCTATTGGGAGAACAACTTATGAAGCTTGATTTTAGCAGGCCTATCTGGGTTGAAGATGAAAGCAAAACAATAGGAAAAGTATTTGTTCCGCTAGCGTTCCGAACTCAAATGCGCCAAGCCCCTTTGGTTCGCATCCATGAAAGTTTAGATAAGCGGTTAAGCTCACTTTGTCGCGATTATGGCGAAATCTCAAGTGATTATTTAAAAAATGGTTTCTCAAAAATTCAAAAACAAATCGGTGGTCAAAATGCCAAGTTGGCCATTGAATGCATCGAGAGAGACGATTTAGCTGGCGCATGTCAAATTGCATTGGCATATTACGACAAGTCTTATCTGTATTCTCTTGAGAAAAGCCAGAGAACGTCTGCGCTCACTTTGGACATCACACAATTGACACATCAACAAGCTGCAGAAGCTTTAATCGAATGGAAAAACCAAACCTTACCCAATTTAGTCACGGCTCAGGCTGTGGATGCAAAATAGCGCCTGCAGACCTAGAAGCAATCCTGAGTCAAGCTGGTGTTTCAACCCTTTCTTTTCCGAATCTTTTGGTCGGAAATGGAAATAACGATGACGCTGCTGTCATGGATCTAGGCAACGGTCAGTGCGTCATAAGCACCACCGATTTTTTCACACCCGTTGTGGACGATGCGTTTGAGTTTGGTCAAATCGCCTCGGCCAACGCCATCAGTGATGTCTATGCCATGGGTGGAACACCAACTATGGCTGTTGCAATTCTAGGTTGGCCTATCGAGCAATTGGGCACTACACTTGCTGCTGAGGTCGTTTCTGGTGCGAGGTCAATCTGCGAAGAAGCGGGCATTCCACTGGCCGGTGGTCATAGCATTGACAGTAAGGAGCCATTTTTCGGATTGGCGGTTACGGGATTGGTTGACAAAATCAACCTTAAGCGAAACAACACGGCACAAGAATCAGACGTGTTATTCCTAACAAAACCTTTGGGAGTGGGTATTTTAAGCACGGCCATGAAACGTGAGTTGGCGCCTGAAGAGCACATCCAATTGGCAATTGATCAAATGAAACAGTTGAATTCAATCGGATCGGAACTAGCGAGAATAGAAGGCGTAACCGCAATGACAGACGTTACAGGTTTTGGACTGATCGGTCACTTGATCGAAATGTGTGAAGGGGCAAAGCTGTCGGCCAATATCAAATTTGATGCTGTACCTACTTTTTCAGAGAACGTGCTTAAGCCTTATTTAGATCAATTTATCATGCCTGATAATACGATGCGAAACTTTAAGGCCTTCAGTCCTAAATGCAGTAAATTATCCGCAAAACAACTCCAAATTCTATGCGACCCACAAACGAATGGAGGGCTTTTGATCGCTGTTAAAAAGGAGAACGCGAATGATGTCGCTATGGTTCTAGCTTCAAAAAATCTTTATTCAAAGCAGATTGGAACAATGCAATCAAATACACAGCCTTTACTAATAAATGTGGCGTAACTAGGCCATATCCACCCCCACTGGGCAATGATCGCTTCCTTCTATTTCATTCAGAATAAAAGCCTCCTTCACCTTGTCTTTTAGAGACTGGCTGACGAAAAAATAATCAATCCTCCATCCGCTATTATTTGCGCGAGCATCGCCTCGCCAACTCCACCAGCTGTATTTGACTTCATCTGGATACATCGCTCTGAATGTATCCACAAAACCTGCGGCAACCAGATTATCGATACCATCAATTTCTATCTGAGTATAACCAGCTGACTTATTGTAATTCGCCTTGTCATTCTTCAAATCAATCGCTCGATGCGCGGCATTTAAGTCGCCACAAACCACCACCGGTTTCTTTTTTTCCAATTCTCTTAAATAGCTCAAAAAATCAGCATCCCACTGTTTTCTGTAATCCAAACGCTCTAAATTCTGTTTTGAATTTGGCGTGTAAACCGTCACCACATAATAGTTTTCAAACTCCGCTGCCAGTACTCTTCCCTCTTGGTCGTGCACCTCAATTCCCATATCGGCTTGAACCGATAACGGTTCTGTTTTCGATAAAATGGCCGTACCAGAATATCCTTTTTTTACCGCTGAATTCGAATAAATATGATAACCAATGTCAAATAACGTTTCACGAACCTGTTCATCTTGTGCTTTTGTTTCTTGAAGGCACAACACATCCGGATTCATTTGGGCTAAACTCTCAGCAAATCCCTTTTTGTACGTGGCTCGAATGCCATTGACATTCCATGATATTAATCTCATAAATCAGTCTATTAGTGGACAAAAATAACCGATGCATCGAGTTATTAATAAGTAGTTGAATTTCAACCAACGTTTCACGAAAAGCCTCGTATTCCTAACTATACCTTCGCGCAAAAATTGAGAAAATTGAAATCATTAATTGCCATTGTTTTCGGCATCACTTTGCTATCCTCCTTTAGTCCCATGACTGAGCCCATCACCTTGAAATTTCGGGTCACCGATGATGCGAAAAATGTCTTAAAAGGAATGACCGTCCGATTGTATGAAGGCAATGAAATCATACAAGAAATTGAAAAATCGAAGTCGGTTGTGGAGTTTGTTTTAGAAGAGAAATCCATTTATACCATCGAAGCAGTGCTCAACGGTTTTATTACCAAACGTGTAAGTGTGATGACAGATTTATTAGATTCGGAAATGAAAAAGGATGAATATCGATTTAATATTCATTTGGAACGAAGTGTTGACTATCGAGGAATATCTGGGGCCGAAGATGTATTGGAGTATCCGAGCGCCATCCTCGAATTTGAAACAAATAGTGGGATTTTCGATTACAATGAAACCTATTTATTAAGCACACAGAAGGCACTCCAAAATCTGTATAAAGAAAATAAAGAAATTAAGTTTTAGAATTACTTAATAACGACCGCTCGCATCGTTTCCGTATTTCCGAATTCATCCGAAAGGGATACTTGATAGATTCCAGGTTCATTAATGGGGTGCGATACTTTGGTCGTCTTTTCATTTATCGTAAACCATTCTATCAATTGACCTTTTGAATCGAAGATTTGTACAAATTGATAAGAGCTTAGCGCGCCCAATGAAATTTCAATGCCAATTGTAGATGGATTTGGGAATAGTATGACGTGATCCAAATTTGCTTGATCCAAAACTTCCAACTCACCAACTGTTTTTGTTGTACCATCAAAATCCGTTTGATCGAGCCTTATGTATCGCGCATCTGCTAGTCTATTGTTGAAGTCAACATAAGTATAATTCATAGGGAAAATCGAATTTCCCGCCCCGGCAATAATCGAAACCTCTTCCCATACCTGCTGATTACTGCTTTTAAACAACGAAAAATAATCGTTATCCGTTTCGCTAGCTGTAGCCCATTCCACCTCAATCGGGTGATTATCCTTTTGCACCAAATTAAAGCGAATCAATTCTATTGGTAATGCAGGGTTTGAACCACATCCAGATGAGCCACAAGAGTAAGGGCCAGTAATATCCGCATCATTCCCATCCCAAACTGTTGTTCCTCCTATATTGAGTTTGGAACCACCGTTATCTCCTGTAACCGTGCCGCCAGGAAAGACATCTACTTTTCCATTGGCAGATAAGTTAATCTTCTTGCCGGCAGGGAAGTCGAGTGTTCCGAACACCAAGATGTACATATTGGCATAGGTTCCGCAATTGCAGTCTACGATAACCGTAACTCCAGCGGGAATCACTAATGTATCTCCGCTAGCCGGGGAAGTTCCAGATTGCCAAATACCAGATGAACTCCAGTTTCCAGCACTTGCCGTGTCAATTAAGGCATAGGTCGAATTAGCATAATAAATACAAAAAAGAAATGCTACAATATGAATTAAAAAGAGTCTCAATACATGACTTAAAATGGGTGCGAAGTTCGTTAATTTATCCTCATACGTAAATTCGATGAAGAAGTTGGTGGAAATTCCGCATCAATCAAGTTGAACTACTCACCATTCAACACGAAAAAAAAAGGTGATAACAACCATTCTGAATATAATGTACATACATATTTAATTTAGCCGCAAATTCTATCTTATGTCAAGGCTGCTCTTCGTTCCATTACTTTTCCTTTTTTCTATAGTAAACGGACAACAAAAATTTGCTCAACTAGGGCAAGATCTACCAACGCCAAATGTTTATCGAACCGCATCAGGCGCGCCAGGACACGAATATTATCAGCAAAAAGCGGATTATGATATGGACATTGTTTTGGATGATGAAAAGCAAACCATAACGGGTAAAATCAAAATCACTTATACAAACAATTCGCCCGATCAGCTCGACTATCTGTGGCTTCAATTGGATCAAAATATGCGATCGCGAGAGTCAGAAACCAAAGCCATTTCAACAATGAATTTAGATGAAGGTACTTCCTTCAATGCCTTGCAAAGGCTGCACAATGATTTTGATGGTGGGTTCAAGCTAACAAGTGTAAAGGACGCACAAGGAAATGACGCAAAATACACCGTTGTAAAAACCATGATGCGCGTGGATATTCCCAAACCATTGAAATCGGGAGAATCAACCAGCCTATCCATTGAATACTGGTACAACATCAACGATCGCATGCAAATCGGAGGGCGATCAGGATTTGAATATTTTGAAGAAGAGGACAATTACCTCTACACCATCGCGCAGTTCTTCCCCAGAATGTGCGTATACAATGATGTAGAAGGCTGGCAGAATAAACAGTTTCTTGGCAATGGCGAATTCACCTTACCCTTTGGCGATTATAAAGTGAACATAACAGTGCCTTCGGATCATGTTGTGGGATCGACAGGTACGCTCGAAAATGCCGATAAAATACTGTCCAGCGAACAACGAGATCGACTCAAACAAGCTGAGACAGCATCTAAGCCTGTTATGATCATCAATCAAAAGGAAGCCGAAAAAGCCGAGAAAGGAAAAGCCAAAGGCAGCAAAACTTGGACTTATGTGGCCGAAAATGTGCGCGACTTCGCCTTTGCCTCTTCGCGCAAATTCATTTGGGATGCTATGGGTGTCGACATCAATGGCAAAACGATTATGGCGATGAGCTACTATCCAAAAGAGGGGAATCCGCTATGGGAAATGTATAGCACGGAAGTTGTCGCTCATACCATTCGAACTTATAGCAAATACACAATTCCTTACCAATATCCAGTGGCCATTTCCGTACATACACATCAAATCGGAATGGAATACCCGATGATTTGTTTTAATGGCGGCCGTCCCGAGGCAGATGGCACTTATTCTGAAGGCACGAAGTATGGAATGATAGGCGTTATCATCCACGAAGTTGGCCACAACTTCTTCCCAATGATTATTAATTCTGACGAACGTCAATGGACATGGATGGATGAAGGCCTAAACACCTTTGTTCAGTATTTAACCGAAAAGGAATGGGACGTTGATTACCCATCTAGACGAGGACCAGCGGATAAGATAACCGACTACATGAAGGGTGATAGAGCGATGATTTCTCCAATTATGACGAATAGCGAAAGCCTATTCCAGTTTGGAAATAACGCTTACGGCAAACCAGCGACTGCGCTAAATATTTTGCGGGAAACCATTCTGGGGCGGGAGCTTTTTGATTTCGCCTTCGCCACATACGCTAAGCGCTGGGCTTATAAACATCCTAGTCCGGCAGACTTCTTTCGAACTATGGAAGATGCCTCTGGAGTTGACCTAGATTGGTTTTGGAGAGGTTGGTTTTTCACGACCGAACCCGTTGATATTTCCATTGACGAAGTCAAGCTTTTTAACATCAACACGAAAAACCCAAGTGTGGAATTAGCGGCTAAAAAAGCAGCAGATGAGGCAAGGGAACCGTACATTGGTGATATGTTAAACGTTCAGGTGATCACAACGCCTGTTATCGAAGTAAAACCAGAACTACAAGACTTTTACAACAAGCGAGACGAATACGAAGTGACGGCTTATGATAAAAAGAAGTACGAGGACTACTTAATAACCTTGGATGAATACGAAAAAGCCATATTGGATGGTCAATGGAATTATTATCAAGTCAAGTTTTCTAATGAGGGTGGGCTTCCCATGCCGATTATTCTTGAATTCACTTATTCGGACAACAGCAAAGAGCGCCACTACATCCCTTCGGAAATCTGGAAACGTGACGACATACAAGTGAGTAAAGTGTTTTATTCTAAAAAGGAAATAGCGAGTATAGTACTTGATCCGAATTTAGAAACAGCTGACATTGATCGATCAGACAATTATTGGCCGACTCGCATTCCGAAATCTCGTTTTGATGTATATCAAGGCGGAGGACGTTATGGGAAGAAGAGCAACGAACCAAATGAGATGCAAAAGGCGAAACAATAGTTGTTTAGGCGTCTCACCGTCCATGTTAAGCCAATCGAAATCCAGTTTTGGAAGGCGTTTTTTTTTGTTTTAACCAAGGATAAATAATTCGTGACCAACATTTTATCTACTTTAGTTCGAACTTCAAACCCTGCCTATACGCCTAATTCTACCTTCCTTGAAATTTATTCTTCTCCTCAATCTGCGTTCACTAAAGTGGGTGCTGGTTCTTTGTTTTGCATTTGCTTTTGGAGGCACACAGGGGCAAGGTTTTAATTATTTCAACTTCTCCTTATTGCCTGCCAACACTTATTGCCCAATGCCGGCAAACATCAGCGTAAAGGCACTAGGGATTTATTATGCAGGTAACAATGTTCCTTGTCCTGATTCTTTTCTCCTTCAAGTCATTTGGGGCGATGGGAACATTGACACCATTGTTGGCAACTTCACAGGGTCCGGAGGTACGTATTGCTACTTTAATATGACTCAAGCCCATCAGTATACCATTCCAGGCCTATTTCAAGCTGGAGCTAAATTCATATATCCGACTGGACCAAATAATCAACAAGTTTCACCGTATTTTCATATATCTTCTTTTTGTACTAATGTGGAGGGAACCATCTACAACGACACGAACTATAATTGTCAACTTGATACCAATGAAACGACATTTGCAAATGTTGCGGTTGTAACTAAAGATTCTTCGGACAATCTGCTTGGTATAGGTTTCACTGATTCAAATGGATATTATAACTCAAAGGTGACAGGTGGAATGGTAAATTGTAAGACTTCGTTGGCTCCACAGGCCATAACATCATGCTCATCCACCGGAGCGTATATTCATACAACTTTTAATGACACTACCATTGATTTCGGAGTGAACTGCAACGATGATTTCGATGTTTATAGTCTGCACGGTCTAACTGGTGTGGAAGCTCCAGGCGATACTGGTGTGGCCACAGTTCGTATCTACGCCATTTCTTGCGATTCAGCATCGATTTTTATTCGAGCTCAAATTGCTCCGCAATTAACTTATATAGGAATGATTGATGGCCCGGAACCAGATAGCGTAAAAGGCAAAAGTTTATATTGGACTACCTCATTTAGCTCGGCAGGTATGTTGGGAGTAGGTCAACTTATTCACTACGCACAATTCCGCGTTCGAACGAATACAACTGCAAACATTGGTTCTCGCGCTTATTTCAATGTAATTGCTATTGCCGATAGACTGGAAGCGAATCCTAACAATAACAACCATCAATGGAGTGTAATCATCGATGGCCCCTACGACCCAAATAACAAGCTTGTAACTCCGGAGGGAGTTGGCCCTAATGGGAATATTCCCCCAAGCACTACCCTCAATTACACCGTGAATTTTCAGAATACAGGAACCGATACGGCACGCCACATTTTTGTTATTGACACCTTAAGCGAATACGTTGATTTGAGTACTATATCAATCATAGAAAGCAGCCATACCATGAAAGTTGCCTATTACGCAGATCGCGTGCTCCGTTTTGATTTCAGAAACATTTACTTGCCAGATAGCGGAGCGAGTTTGGAAGGTTCAAAGGGTTATTTCATGTTTTCTGTTGATACTAAGGAAAATCTGAATCAAGGAACTCAAATAAGCAATTTGGTAGATATCTATTTCGACTATAACCCTCCGATTCGCACCAACGCAACTTTAAACACCATAGACTATGGAATCAAGCGGCCAGAAATTGTGTTAACCGCTGGTGACAACCGCTGTGTCAATAATGATGTTGGATTCGTAAACCTTGAATTAAAAAACGGAACGCCCCCGTTCACTTATATCTGGAATCCAAAACTTCCCGAGCTAGAAAACGACAGCCTTAGTTCCGGTGTATATGCCGTGACGGTTATAGATAGCAATTTGTATATGGATATGGATACTATCGTAGTCCATGACGAACGGACTAACAATCCAAATCCCGAATTCATCGAAGGTGCTTTGGAAGTTTTTCCGGACCAGCCCAACAAATATGCCGTAGAGGAGACGCCACAAAGTGTCTATTTATGGACAGTGACCAATGGAGATATCACTGTGAACAACGGCAGCCAAATAAAAGTTTTGTGGCACGACAGCCTAAATGGGTCTGTTACTGTTCAAGAAACCGACAGCCTAAATTGTATTGGTGAAAACAGGGCTTCAATTCTTATTTATCCGTTGGGAATTTCTTCAAGTTCTAATCCATGGATAAAAATTTACCCCAACCCAACAAGTCAATTCATTCATATTGAAACAAACTTCCCCAGTTCTTCGGATGTCTTAATACACGATGAAAACGGTAGATTAGTGCGCAATGAAACAATATCAATGTCAAGTAACACGCTGAACATTAAAGATTTAAAACCCGGAATCTATACGTTAGAGATTCGAAATGATCAGCATTCCGAATCATTTAAAATCGTGATTGACTAACGCATTTGATGCAACAAAGACAACTTCCATAAATCAAACCAAACCAAATTAGGCGCTGGTCCTTGTAGGTTTTTCATGATTTGTCCTTCAAACTTGGAAACAAAAAAGGATAGCAGACCAAGGAAACCAAATCGTTTCATGGTGTGGTAATATCGCACCAATTTAATGCTATCGTCTACTTTATTGGCATCCATGAGTTGTTTCAAATTACGCACACCGTTTTTCGACTTATCGAGAAACACATCGAAAGGTTCTAAGCCAATGTGCTCAATTGGGTTTTCGATATGCGAAATGCGAAATCCGTTCCGCTTTACTTCCTGCGCAAACAAAGTGTCTTCGTGTCCATATCCCACAACGCTCTCATCCATTTTGATGGCATCATAAACTGCCTTTCGGATGAGGAAATTATTGGTCATGAAACTCTTAAAGGGAGCCAACCTTCTGTTTTCAACCAAGATGGCTTCACGTATGCTGCCGCAATACCAGTGAAAATATAAATCGTGATCATCGGGCGCTTCTTCATTATAAACACGGCCTGCATAGATTACGTCATAGGTATTCCAAGCCTTTTGATAGTTCAGCAAATAGTCATTTGAAACGCATTTACCATCGCAGTCGAGGAAGAGCAAATGCTCAAACTGAGCCATTCGAGCCAACTCGTTTCGAATGGCGCTACGGCCAATATTCTGCTCAGCATGTACATAATTAACCGCTTGAAATCTTGAAATTTCGCTGTTGATCTTTTTGAAATGCTCGTCACTAGCATCATCCAAACAGAGAATTTCCACAGCTACGTCCAGTTTAGAAGCCTGATCTGAAAGCTCGGACACAAAGGCCCTTACATCATAATTAAAGATTGGTATGAGAATGCTGAGCACCTCCTAATCATTTTCAGGCTTATCCAGCTCAGGATCGACCTGCGGCTTAATGTCAGGCGCTTGCGCAACTGGCTCGTTCTCTCTTGCCTCGTTGTTATTTCCCGAATCGAGAATGCGTTGATTTTCGCAACGAAGCGTGCGATTACCGTATTTGCTCATATGGATATAATCATGAGTTGCCATAAGTACGGCCCTACCCGATTGACTGATATCGTAAAGCAATTTCAAAATATTATCGGACGTTTCAGGATCGAGGTTTCCGGTAGGCTCATCGGCCAAAATCAACACTGGATTATTGATCAAGGCCCGTGCGATTGCCACCCGTTGCTGTTCACCACCACTTAGTTCGTGCGGCATTTTAAAGCCTTTTGTGCCCAAATCAACTTTAGCCAAAACTTCATTGATGCGCTCCTTCATTTTGTTTTTATCCTTCCAACCCGTTGCCTTCATAACGAAGATGAGGTTTTCAGCCACCGTTCGATCCGTCAACAATTGAAAGTCTTGAAACACAATGCCCAATTTTCTTCGCAAGTAAGGCACTTGCTTGCGCTTGAGTTTTCTTAAATCAAATTCATCAATAAACCCAGAGCCCCCTATCATTTCAAGCTCACCGTATAGCGTTTTCAAGAGGCTACTCTTACCTGTGCCCGTTTTTCCAATGAGGTAAATAAATTCTCCCTTGTTGATGTCAAAATTTACATCCTTCAAGATCAAATGCTTGTCGATGTAAATGTTACAGTTCTTGATCGATACGATTGTTTCCATAGGCGTACAACAAATGTAATCCAGCATGTGAGCCAATTCCGCTCAGAAAATTGGAGTTGCCGACAATGGCGCTGTGGAAAAGATGCTGCATCATTCAAAGCGCTATCCTTCCTTTGCACTTGAAATGGAAATTGGCATAATAAGCGATACACATAGCTACCTGGATGACCGCATCCTCCATCATTTAAAGGAATGTAATCTGATTATCCACGCTGGAGATGTAGGCGACTATACCGTAATTGAACGCTTAAAAGCATTAGCACCAGTTGAATGCGTATACGGCAATATTGACAACAGCAGTATTCGCGGTGAGTTTCCGGAATGGAAACTACTGGATTTGGAAGGCGTCAGCGTGCTCGTTATCCATATAGCGGGTGCCGTGGGCAAATACAATCAAAAAGTTCGTAAACTGCTGGTCGAGCATAAGCCTAAGGTCTTGATTTGTGGCCATTCGCACATTTTAAAGGTTATTCGTGACGACTTATTTCATGTGATACACATCAATTCAGGTGCCGCTGGCAGGCACGGGTTTCATAAAATGCGCACGCTCATTCGCGTTTCCGCAGCTGAAGGCAGCCTTAAGAATTTGCGAATCGTAGAGCTTGGGCCTAGATCAACGCAGTCTATCGACTGATTTAACTAGGTCATCATCCTTTTTAATGGCTTTTTTTGCCAACCAAATCAAAATCATGGAGATAAAAGGTGTAGCAACAGCCAAACCGTAACCTATTTCGACCTGACCGAATGATTCTTTTATCGTTTGGATGATTTGATAATGAGCGAAACCGAAAATGCCAAAAACCAAAAGCAATTGCAGCATGACAATGTTCGCCAAACGCATTTGACTCGCTCGATTCTTGAAAGAAATGAGTGTGGCCAACATCAGTGCGATCGAAACGGCAATGGACAAAGTCAGCGGCATGGCAGAAATAGAACCGACCGAACTTTCAAGTCCAGTCAGGAAAAAGGACTGATCATCCACGAAGTAAGAGGACCAGACTAAAAAGAACACGGCAATTTGAATGCACGCGGCAATAAGTAGATAAACGGATTGTATGCGTTGAATCATTGGATTGGATTTCTAGTGCAAAAATTAAAATCATTTCCCACGAATCACAAAGTTGTTATTATAATTGCATCAGCGATTCTACGCTACACAATTCCCATCTCCCGTTTCTGGATTTTAAGTCAGTAACACTCGATCTAATATTTTATTCATTGACAGTCCTCCGGGCGAACAATTCTCACAGAATTTTAAAACTTTATGTACGACATAACTGAACTCAACGAAAAAAAAGTTTCAGACCTAAAAGAGATCGCTGACAAGCTCAACGTTCCTAAGACGGACAAACTCAAAAAACAAGAGCTGATATACCAAATCTTGGATGTACAGGCGGTCAACCCGGCAGCCGTATCAAAACCAGCACTCGAAGCAGCTAATACTGGCGAAGCTCTTGCACCAAAAGCAGAAGCGACAGTCGATCAGCCAAAACGCGACCGACCAGAAAGAAGTAACAGACCAAAGCGAGAACGCGCTCCTAAAAAGGAAGCCGATACAACAGCCGAAATCCCTTTCGAAGAGAAGGCTGAGCCAGAAGCAACCGACAAGAAACCAAATCGCGAACCTAGGCCAGCTCGTGAGCCTAAACCGGCCAGAGAGCCTAGACCAGAGCGCAAAGAAGGCGATGCCCCTGCGAAGGCAGAAAATAGCGAATCGCGACCTGAACGGCCAGAACGCCCAAAACCAAATAGAAACAACGACAGGCGAAATAATAGCCGCGATCAAGCTGAATCCAAGAACGCTGGCGATTCGAAGGAATCAAGCGAGACTAAAGATGAAGGCGAATCAAAAGGCCGGAATGACAATCGTGGTGAGCGTCCAGAACGACAAGAAAGAGGTGAGCGCCCAGAGCGTGGCGATCGCGGTGATCGCGGTGAAAGAAACCGACCACAGCGGAAGGAGAAAGAGTACAAGTATTCCTTCGATGAAATTATTCAGGCGGAAGGATGCCTTGAAATAATGAATGAAGGCTACGGCTTTTTGCGATCAGCGGATTACAGTTATTTATCGTCACCAGATGATATTTATGTTTCTCAATCTCAGATCAAGCTTTTTGGTTTGAAAACGGGAGACACCATCCTCGGCACTATTCGCCCGCCAAAAGAAGGTGAAAAATATTATCCTTTGATTCGCATCGATAAGATCAATGGCTTGCCTTTCGCCCAAGTTAGGGATCGTGTACCTTTTGATTACTTAACGCCACTTTTCCCTCAAGAAAAATTCCAATTAACAGGTCATAAGCATCAAAGCTTGTCTTCTCGAACCATCGATCTTTTTACTCCGATTGGAAAAGGTCAACGTGGGTTAATTGTGGCTCAGCCAAAAACTGGAAAGACCGAAATATTAAAGGAAATCGCCAACGCAATCGCAGAAAATCACCCAGAGGTATATTTGATGATTCTTCTAATTGACGAGCGACCTGAAGAGGTTACCGACATGGAGCGTAGCGTAAATGCCGAAGTGGTAGCATCTACATTCGATGAACCAGCCGATCGGCACGTTCGAGTATCGAATATTGTGCTGGAAAAAGCCAAAAGATTGGTTGAATGTGGACACGATGTAGTCATTTTACTCGACTCGATAACGAGATTAGCTCGAGCATACAATACCGTTTCGCCTGCATCCGGTAAAGTACTAACGGGTGGGGTTGATGCAAACGCCTTACACAAACCAAAACGATTCTTTGGAGCAGCTCGAAACATTGAGCATGGAGGTTCCCTGACCATCATCGCCACTGCATTGACGGAAACAGGATCAAAAATGGACGAGGTAATCTTTGAAGAATTTAAGGGAACTGGTAATATGGAACTTCAGCTCGATCGTAAGTTGAGCAACAGAAGAGTATTCCCAGCAATCGACCTAGTGGCGTCAAGCACACGAAGAGATGACATCCTCATGGAAAAGGACGTATTGCAACGTATGTGGATCTTGCGAAAGCATTTAACAGATATGAACACGGTGGAAGCAATGGAATTCTTGAAACAACAAATGGCTCACACCAAGAGCAATGAGGAGTTCTTAATTTCAATGAACGGTTAATTCCCTCCTACTAAAAAGACCAGTGGTCGTCATAGAAATTCTAAGGCGACCACTTTTTTTATATTCACAGCCGTATGAATAACATTACAAAATATGCAGTTGCTGCTGCCCTAGCAGCCATCATTGCACGCATGACCTATTTCCTTTTGCTCGCTCCTGATGAGGAGTGGGATATGTATGTTAGGTTCGCTTATTTGCTTCTGTTTCTACTCGCTCTGTTCCTAGGACTTCGAGCTGAGAAAATCGATCAACCTCAGTCGTCTATTACAACGGATATCAAAACTGGAATGAAGATTACTTCCATTTTCGCCATCATCATTTCAAGCTTCACCTTCCTTTATTACAAATGGATCAACCCTGCATTTTTCGCGGATAAGATCCAAAACGTCATTGACAACGCCTCGGGAGATCAAGCCGAAAATGCTCAACGCTGGGCAGAGCTTATTTTCAGCCCCTTCTCCCACTCCACCTTGACATTGCTAGGGGTTATCGTTATCGGCTTTTTTTACACCATCATTTTGGTAATGATCATGCGAAGAAAACCAGAAATTTTGATCAACTAGTTTGACCTTTTGAAGCGATTTCCGCTCCAAACACATCTACATTCATTCCTCCAAAATTACCTGAACTCATAAGCAACAAATTGGTCTCGGACCAAGTTCTCGTTTTTAAATCTGCCTCGATTTCTTGTTGGCTTGTGTAAACGATTAAATCGTTCCTTCCAAAGGAAACCTTTACGTCATCTTTCGAAATTGGAGCTAACTTTTTGTGCATCAAGGTTTCTTCTTTGTAGAAAACAATGGCCACATCAGCTTCCTTCATGGTGTCTTTATATTCCAACAAAAACTCTTTTGTCAAGCTACTAAAGGTATGCAGCTCCATGCAAGCCACCAGCTTTCGATTCGGCCACTGTTGTTTTACCGCCTGCACCGTTGCCACTAATTTGGATGGTGAATGCGCAAAATCTTTATAAACCACCGTATTTTCATTCCGTCCGATTTCCTCCAACCTTCGACTAGCTCCTGTAAAATCAGCAATAGCCTTATAAAAAGTATCTCGCTCTATGCCCAGTTGCGCGCACACCAATTGAGCTCCACTCATGTTTTGTAAGTTGTGATCGCCAAAAACGCTGATTCGAAATTCCTTTCCGTCAAACGAGAGTATGGTTTTGCCGTTTTCGATTCGATGCTCAGGCGTTTGATAACCAATTCGCTCAATTTCATTGGATGAATCACCGACCATTTTGTTCAGGACTTCATCCTTCTTGCAATAAATCAACTTTGCACCCTTTTCAAGACTGTTAATGAAAAGGCTGAATTGTTCCTTGTAATTTTCCCATGTAGGGAAAACATTGATGTGATCCCAAGCAATACCCGATATCAATGCGATTTGCGGATGATAGAGATGAAACTTTGGTCTTCGATCAATAGGCGAACTCAAGTATTCATCGCCTTCTAAAACTATAACCGGTGCGTCTGACAATCGAACCATGGTTTCAAAACCTTCAATTTGCGCTCCGACTAAATAATCAAAATCACGATCAAGTTTTTTCAAGACATGCAGAATCATGGACGTTATGGTCGTTTTTCCATGGCTGCCGGCTATGACTAACCTGGTTTTTTGAGTCGATTGTTCAAATATGAATTCAGGATAAGAATAAACCCTCAAACCCGTTTCAAGTGCTTTTACAAGTTCTGGATTGTCCTTTCGAGCATGCATACCTAAAATAATCGCATCTAAATCGGTCGTTATGCGATCTGCGTCCCATCCCATTTTTGACGGCAACAATCCTGCTTTGGCTAATCGCCCCTTACTTGGTTCAAAAATTTCGTCATCTGAGCCCGTTACCTGATGACCGAGTTGATGCATGGCTAGTGCTAGATTGTGCATGGCAGCACCACCGATGGCAATAAAATGAACGTTCATTTAGCTTGATTTATGATTTCAAATCTAGCCCATGAAGTCAGGATTAAAATCCAAGATTGAGATAGATACAAACAGAAAACCGTTGGTTCGCAAAATCACTTTCAGCGTATGGTCGCTTGAGGGGCAAATCTTACATTTGGCGCCTCAAAAGATTGTATTATGGCTGGAGTGTTGAATGCGCAAGAAGCGCTTGAATTGTTTGAACTTTCGAAGAAAAATAAAATTGCCTATCCCGCAGTAAATGTGGTTAGTACGCAATCAGTAAACGCAGTGATGGAAGCTGCTGCAAAGGCAAAGTCGCCTGTAATCATTCAGTTCAGTAACGGAGGCGCTCTTTATTACGCTGGAAAGTCACTCGACAACAGCGATGAGAAAGCCGCGATAGCTGGCGCTATTTCAGGCGCACTTCATGTGCACAAACTAGCTAAGCTTTATGATATTGACGTCATTTTACACACCGATCATAGTGCCCGAAAACTGCTTCCTTGGATAGATGGTTTATTGGAAGCAGGTGAACAACATTTTGCCGAAACTGGCCGCCCACTTTACACGAGCCACATGATCGATTTGAGTGAAGAACCAATTACTGAGAACATGGCCACTTGTGTTGAGTATCACAAGCGTATGTCTAAAATTGATATGATTCTTGAAATTGAATTGGGTGTAACGGGAGGCGAAGAAGACGGGGTTGACAACACCGGAATTGACAGTTCAAAGCTCTATACCCAACCGGAAGAAGTAGCCTATGCTTACGAACTATTAAACGCAATAAGTCCAAACTTCACCATTGCTGCGTCTTTTGGTAATGTACATGGCGTGTACAAACCTGGAAACGTGCAATTGACCCCTGTCATTCTAAAAAACAGCCAGGATTACATTAAAGCTAAGTTCAATATAACGCGCAACAATCCCGTGAACTTCGTGTTTCACGGTGGCTCAGGATCCACACGTGCAGAAATTCGAGAGGGAATCGATTACGGTGTAATCAAAATGAACATTGACACCGATACGCAGTGGTCATTTTGGGATGGCGTTCGCGCTTTCGAGGCAAAATACCGCGCTTATCTTCAAGGTCAATTAGGTAATCCTGAAGGTGAAGAAAAGCCTAATAAAAAATATTACGATCCAAGAAAATGGCTGCGCGAAGGTGAAAAGTCAACTGTTGACCGATTAATGGTTGCATTCGAAGACTTGAATGCCATTGACGCCAATAATCGCATGGGTCGATAATCACAATAACTTTCACCAAAATCAAAACAGTCGCAGACCATGAAACTACACGCAGTAAATACCGGATACTTTCAATTGGACGGGGGCGCAATGTTTGGTGTGGTTCCAAAATCGCTTTGGTCGCGCACAAATCCGGCTGACGACAACAACATGTGCAATTGGGCCATGCGATCTCTGTTGATCGAAGATGGTGATCGATTAATGCTCGTGGACACGGGAATTGGGAATAAGCAAAGCGAAAAATTCTTTAGCCATTACAACTTGCATGGCAATGATTCATTAGACAAATCACTTAAGGCTTTGGGCTTTGACCGAAATGACATTACTGATGTCTTCCTCACGCATTTACATTTTGATCACTGCGGAGGAGCCATCGAATATGATTCAAGCAAAGATGCATTCCGACCTGCCTTTAAAAACGCCACGTTTTGGAGCAATCAACAACATTGGAATTGGGCGACCAAACCTAATGCACGCGAAAAAGCTTCCTTTTTGAAGGAAAACATCCTACCTATTGAAGAAAGTGGCCAATTAAAATTCTTAAGTCACGATTCTACTTTTCTCAAGAACGCCTTTCCCAATATTGATGTCTTGATGGCCTATGGGCATACGGACGCACAAATGATTCCACATATTCGATATAAGGGTCAAACCATCGTATTTATGGCCGATTTACTACCAAGTACTGGGCACATTCCATTGCCATACGTAATGGGTTACGATACTCGTCCATTGTTGACGTTGGATGAAAAGGAGCGATTTATGAACGCGGCTGCGTACAATGAGTACATTCTTTTCTTAGAACACGATTCAGTGTCCGAATGCTGTACCGTGCAGCATACTGAAAAGGGCGTTCGACTAAAAGACTCTTTTTCTTTTTCAGACATATAGCGCCAACTTTAGATGAAGGGTATTCGTCTTTGACGATGCGCTCTTCTTTAGTAAACACGAGACAATCATCGTTAATTTGGTATTCCAATTTTACATTAACCGTGAATAGAATTGTATTAACCCTATTTTCAGTTTTGATTCTTTCGGCATGCATGCAAGTGCATGAAGCTTGTATTGAAGCGGACAAAAATGAAATTGCTGTTGGTGAATATCTCACATTCTACGATTGTAGCAATTCAAGTGCTAATTACAATTGGTCTTTTGGAGATGGAAATACAAGTGGTGGTTGGGAAAGTGTAAGGCATAAATATGCCAGAAGAGGGATATACAACGTTGAATTAGAAATATCGAGTAGATACAGAAGTACCTATGACACCTTTGAGGTAAATGTGGGAGATTATGTTTTAAAATCACTGGAAATAAATTCAGTAACTGATAACACAACCTATCGAGTGAAGTCCTGTAACCGAATATACTTCATGGATAGAAAAACGGTCATTGCAGCCAACCTTGGTGATAGTTGCTATGCTGGTTTCAATTACACGCTCGTGAATAACCTCAGCAACGAGAGGCGAGCAGTTTCCGTAAAGCCCAAACTCAAGTTCATACATAGTTTTTATGCTACAATCGATAGTTCCCAATCATCTGAACTAGTTTTAATTAAAGATACACTGCACATTGACCCAAACAGAGAAATTAATCTAAGCAATCAAATCATCTATGACGATGTGCTCTTTTTTGGGAAATACGAGATCATCAGCGCTAATTTGGTCTTCCCCTTATACATAGATCGTGAATAGAAAGCCATCTCAACAATTGCTCGCAACTCCCTGTTCAACACTTTTTAATACCATGCTTTTAACGAATTCGAAAACAACGTTACTATGACGAACTGAGGTTCTAAGCAACCCTGAAACAATGGTGCTCAACCTTGATTTTGGGTTTAAGGTGCAGGCGTCATAATTTACCCTTTCATAAGTTAGAACTTGTATTTAGCACATAAGCTCCCTCTTCCCTCATGTCGTGGAATGCAATTTCCATATCGTTGAGCATTCGAATCCAATAACTTCTCGTTTTCCAGTCTAAGTTTGATGATAATACCACCACTTCTGGTTTAGCGTTTTCTATCACTTGTGTAGGTTGATCACTTGTTCTTTTTGTTATATATAAGATGTCCGCAGCTTCCATTTCAGGAAAGGTTTTGACTGCATCATCCAACACAAGCAGCCGCTTTGACCCGTGCATAAAAATTCCTGAACTGAAAGAGGAAAAATTTGGCTCATTTAAATCCATATCCCACCAATGATGGTGTATATGAAAGCGCATTTTGTCGAAGTTCGAATACAAGGCTGTATCCGCATAAAACCGATGATTGTGCCCATCAATCAAGTCAATTGCTTCATGTCCCTTTACCTTATAAATGACAGCCTGCGTTTGGTTTTGTTGAAGTATAGATTCACCTATGTTGAAGGACTCAATAATGGCAAATGTGACTAAGAATGCAAGCAACCACTTATAGCGTGTTGTAATGAGAAAAACCACCGAAGTGACGATGATCATATAAATGAAATATGTTTCGAAAATGCTGATGTCTATGCCCGAAATCAGTGCTCCTGGGAGCTTCTCAACCCACTGAATAAAGAGGTCCAACCAATGAACAAGATAGAATAACACCATTCCGATAACGGTATTTAGCCCCGGCACCCAACTAAAAACAATCATTGCCACTCCAACAGGTAAAATGGCTGTTGCAGCTGGTATGACAACCAAATTGCTCAAGAGAAAATAATTCGGAAATTGATGAAAATAAAGCAATCCCAGCGGAAAAGTGGCCACTTGAGCTGCCACAGATACGGTGGTTATAGCCCAAATCTTATCGAGAAGCCACCATTTTGTTTCCCATAACTCATAAAGATGAGGCTGCAAAATAACAATGCCTAACACGGCCAAATAGGAAAGCTGAAAACCCACCTCAACTATCAGAAAAGGATCAAAAAGTAATAAGGCCATTGCGCTGGTGGCGAGCGTGTTATAGATGTCCGTATGCCGACTAAATTGCTGTGCACCGATGACAAAGCTGAACATCGTTGCAGCCCGTGTCACAGAAGGTGAAAGTCCTGTTAAGGCGGCATATCCCCATAATACAAGTAAAAGTAAAACGCCCTTGACGTATGTTCCGTTTTTGAACCGCTCAATTGGTTTAAACACAAATGCGGCAATCAGAAAAATGATACCAACATGAAGTCCAGAAACGGCCAAAACGTGCATTGCTCCTGCGCTTGCAAAAGCATTTACTTGATCTGCACTTAAATAGTGTTTATATCCAACCAACAAAGCCGAAAGAATCGCAAGTTCTCTATCATTTATTCCTTGATCTTGAAGAATATCCATTACACCATGCTGCCAGTCCTTTATGGTGCGTATCAGACCCGTACCCTTTTCCGTCATCTGCCAATCATTTACTGGGCAATAGATCTGGTGGGTAATTTGATGAAAACCCATGTATCGCTTGTAATTAAATTCATCAGGATTTTGTGGCTCTGGAATAGGATTAACCCGTCCTTTTAAAACCACTCGATCTCCGTATCCAAGCTGCAAAGCCTCTTCTGTATTTTCGAAATACACGAGCAAGGTACCGTTGCTCTTTTGAGACCCATTCAATATGATTTGATCCAACTCTAATTCAGCTTTCACACTTTTAGCTCGCGGAACAGCATCCGAACTTAAAGTGCCAACCAAAGTACAGACCTCGCCATGATTCTGATTCGAATAATGATCATCAAAGAGGCGATCTGTGTGAAGCACCGTTAGGGTATAGCCCGCCACCGCGAAAGCTGGAATGAATAAAACTGAATTGATGAGCGCTCGTTGTTGCAGTAAGTGAAAAAGCAAGGCAAAGGCAAAAAGCGCCCCGATGAGCACCATGCTGAGTTGTAGATTAGGAAGGAAAATACCAACGATAATACCGGCTAGAAATGGCCAGAGAATTCTAAAAAGCGGCACCTGATGCCAGATGTATTTGACTGAGTTTGCCAAATAGAAGTGGTTTTGTTTCCACCTAAAATTAAAAGTTTTTAATTTACTTCCCTTATTCTCGCCTAGTTACTTTGCTTTTTCCTTGGCTCAATTCTTCAACCGAGGACAGGACAAGCAACGCCACGAAAGGAAAAAGGGGTAAAAGTCGGCATTGAAGTCGCTCATAAACATTTGCCAAAACGCCCGTTATAGCTGCATTGTAGAAGTAGAAGATTAAAAATAATACAATGAGGAGAATTAACCTTTGATCTAATCTTCCGGTGAGTACTGCCCAACCTAAAACGAGCATGGTTAGAAACAGGCTTATGTAATTAAGTATTCTAAAAAAATCCAAAGGCAGTCCATTTCCTTTGTTCTGAACGCTTATCAAATATTCATTCAATTCTTGTTTGAAATGCGTGTGCATGGGCCACGAAGGCGGTGATCCATCTCCATATTGATATTGCAGTCCGCTCCCAAGTTCTATCTGAAACATCTGCTTAAAAGTGGCTTTTATTGCCCCGAATAAAAACCATTTTAGGTAACGTGGATTGGTTAAAAAATCCTTTACAATCGGTGCGCATTCATCGTTCATTGCTGCCCATCCCCCTTGACTTGTTTGTACGGGACCATCAACATCCCATAAATATCCTCCCGTTTCCAATGGCAGACTATCCTTTATAGCACATAGACTAAATTGATTTGATTCGCAGTTTTCATTTAAGTACATTTTCAAAAGCCCCATCTCACCAATGTTTGCCGTTATGAAAATATTTGAAGCCAAGCTCATACGGAACCCATTATTCCAAATGGCATTATAGCTGGACGTAAAAAGAAACGCAAGAATTAAAGGCAGTGTCAATCCCAACCACCGCGCTTTCGAAAGTTTTGATGATGCCCACACCCATTTTCCAAAAAACAAGGTCGCTATGACCAATAGTAAAAGCGGAAGATGGCTCAAATGCGTGATTAACGAACTAAAAATCACTCCTCCGTATAACAAAGCTTTTTTCCAAGTGAAGTGTGGTTCGAAAACCACCAAAGCCACAGCGAGCGAGAGGATATAGGTAAAAATATCCGGCATAAGTTGCGCGGCATACCATGATAAACTTGTGCTAAAACTTAAAATCGTGATAGTCAAAAAGTGGGTAGCATAAATCTGGTTTTTCCTGAAAATTTTTATTAGGCGAAAGGACAGCCAACTAACTAAAAATCCCTGAATCAATACGATTGGCCAGTTGCTGATGATCCATCCCGAAATTCGCATCAGCATTGGATATCCAATTGCTCGGTGAAAAGAAGGTTCCAAACTCACAGCCATTTCCATGTAAGCTCCGCTATCAAAGTAAACCAAGGGATATCGGTTATACAATGCCGGTCCAATTACGATTAGACTTGTGATTAAAAAGTATAGACTTTGAAGGATATTTTCCCTTGTCATCACTATTAGGATGGATTTAAATACTTTGAATTTATCACCATTAAATGATGTCGAGTGTGTCCCGAAATGATAAAAAATAAGCTCGAAACTTGTACGTCATGACCATTCGCACTGCCAATTTTATCCAATTGCGTACTCATAGTTTTTAATAGCCCAAGGCTAGAGGCACGAGCCGCTGAAAAGTAGGTTCGCAGGCCACCAACTGTTTGATGATTCAAATTCAACGCATCCGCATAAACGTTTTCATCGTAGCCACTTAATTCCACACGATTCGGTTCTCGCGCGATTGTTAGAGCTCGGAAAGTAAAGATCAATTCCGATTCGATACAGTGCAATATCACTTGAGCCAAAGTCCACTTTCCTGCACCATAACGATAGGTGAGTTGTTCATCTGTTAGCCCGATTATCATTTTCTCAAAAGCAGCTCCAGATTCAATCAATTCTTGATTCAAGTTTTCTGCCAAAACTAGATTCAGATATGTATCATAGAATGGAGCGCGCACTAAAGATTGAATGGATTCTAACATGGGCTCAAGGTAAAAAAAGCGAGCATAAAAAAAGGGAGGTAATTCCCTCCCTTTTTTTTCCCTTAAACCATTAATCGATATTGATTAACCACTAACAGTCTCTTTTACTTTAATCGATTTAAAGAGTTGCGTTTTTTCGATTAAAGGTTAATATTTCTATCTGAAGGGTACTTTACAGAATACCGAAAGCGCATTGCCTCTGTTGAGCTCGGTGTAATAATTCGAGTCCAACGCAAGATTCCTGTAGCTTCCTTATGCTTCGCTCCTTTTGCATCGTCTAGCGTAACTGAAATGTCTTTATCCGATGAAACGGGTATTTGATCTTCGATTACGAGTTCAATCTTTGTGCTCTTTGTGTTGCGGATTGATATTTCAATTCCAAAAGCCTCTTTTCTACTGCTTCCGATCTTTTTGGTTTCACAAAACTCCTTGATTTTTTCGCGCTTAACAATGATGCTATGATCAATTCCTAAACTTAAATCTAGCGTATCAGCAATGGATGAAGGATCGATATACATCTTCCCTACGTAGGTATTGGCGAAGAAAAGATTGGCTTCACCAGGCAATAGGTCATATTGTTCAAATTGTGAAACACGAGCAATAAGATAAGCTGCTGGATTAATTTTTGGCGCGCAGTAATACTGGTAACTAGCTGGTATAGTAAAATCATCTATGCTAAGTCCTTGTTGCTTTCCATTCGAGGGAATTGAATGACGTGTATTGATTTTAAACTTCGTGACGGCATCATTTGCTGGATAGTCAAGTGTGGCTCCCAACTCGGGTTTCTCATTGTCCGCCATATCCGCTCTCATCGGCATTGCACTAGAAACAGTGGTTTTTTCAATTGCTAGTCGATTTGAATATGCTGAAACACCCGCACCTTCTGCATAGCCTTCGATAAAATAAAGCCTCCAAGGATGAATCTCTGGTTTGTTTCCGTCAACGTTTGGGTTTGCATTGGTTAAGGTCAAGGTTACATTGTCCCAATCAACGCCCGTATTCTGATACACCTTTGCATTGTAAGAAAACTGCAACGGTTTATCCACTTCGGTCACGGTTACATTGTAATTCGGAACCCAACCAGCATTCCGAACCATATACGAGAACTTGAAGTTCGCGGTCAAACTAGACGGTACATATATCTCAACTAAAATTTCACCCGTGGAACGATTAAACTTGGTGTTCTGCTCGTTTAATTGATTTCTAACTCGATTTATGTTTTTATTAAGGGACGCCTGCTTTTGCTCAAGCTCCATCACTTTCAACATAATATCCGCTAACCGGTCGCGATAAAAATCTGACAGATCTTCTAAATCTTCGATGACGAAATCTGTTCCTTGACCGCCCCACCCAACACTTTTATTCGAAAGAATCATCCCTTTCTCTTCTGCGTAGATGCCTATAAGATTCTGATTGAACTTATAGTCGAACTCGTAGGATTTAAGAGAATCCGTTAACGCTTGAATTTGCTTAGGCTTTGGCGCCTGACTCAAAAAATTAATAGCGTTCGAAACGCTTAAAATGTTTATTCCATTTGCGGCTGAAACAGAAATACTGGAGGGATCCAGTTCTGAAGCCAAGCCATTGAAGGTCACGAATTGTCGACCCACAGAAAGTGACTTAGATGCAATTCGTTCAACTTGCGCTCCTCTTGGATAAACGGTTATCCCATCAATTTTTGACGGGATAACTATTGGTTCTTGGGCAATGCCTATGAAGCCAATCAAAAGCAAGTTAGATAGAAGAAAAATTTGTTTCATAGATTTTGTTTAATCGTCCCCGCCTCCTGTAAATGCAAGAATAAAATAGAGCAACTGAGAAATCGCGGCCAAGGTAGCCACCACATATGTACTGGCCGCCCACCTTAAAGCATTTTTCGCTTTTTCATGTTCGGTACCGACTGTTATGCGACTCATATTTAACCATTGTAGTGCTCGCGCTGAGGCATCAAACTCAACCGGAAGTGTGATTAGACTAAACAGCGTAATTACAAACTGGGCAGCAATTACGAGCCAAATAGCCTGAGCGAAAAAATTAAAAACATATCCCCCAATTAAGGCCACGATGAAAATCACACTCATCATTCGACTTGAAAAATTGACGGCAGGAACCATAGCAGATCGAAGATTCAAAAGCGAATAGGAAGTCGCGTGTTGAACAGCATGCCCAGTTTCATGGGCCGCGACCGCAGCGGCAGAAACATTTCTACCCGAATAGACTGCGCTACTCAAGTTAATTGTCTTGTTTATTGGATTATAGTGATCTGTTAATTCCCCTTGCACAGATACGACCTTAACATCGTGAATGTTATTATCACGCAACATTTTCTGGGCAATTTCAGCTCCCGAAAGCCCGCTTGAGGTGGGAACTAATGCATATTCTTTAAATCTTGATTTAAGTCGATTACCGACCCATACACTCAAAAGCGTAAACCCAATTAGTATTATCCAGTACATATATTAATTTTTCGGGAGATCTAACAACTGGTGTGCCAGCAGATAAAACGCTGCGATACCTGACAATTCTGACATAAAAAAAGACCTTCAATTCGAATTGAAGGTCTTTCACGTGTCTTTTTGTCGGCTTATTTTACAATTAACCGATCCAAATAAGTTTTATTGTCCGTCACTACTCGTATCATATATAGCCCTTCTGGCAAGGAAGATACGTCCATAGAAATACGATTCTTAGAGGTGAAGCTTTGATTGACAACCACTTTTCCCAATAAATCAGAAATCTCCACTTTGAAATCTACAGCTTCATTAAATTTCAGATTAACCAAGTCCTTGGCCGGATTTGGATACAATTCCATAGTTTGTGTTACAATTTCATCTTGTCCTACAGGCCAGTTTCTTGGATCGTCAGATCCTGTTGTTCCGCCTCCAGATCCGCCATTTCCGCCACCTTCAGTGAGCGTTCCTTCTTGAGGCGTTTTTGTTCCATTCACATAGATTAAGTCTGTCTGGTTGTTTTCATCTTGTTGCCATAAAACGGTTGCCACTTCCAGATTACTTAATTTCCATTCTGAGGCTCTGTCTATAGTCAAAGTTTTAGTGAACGTTTCACCTGCATCTGCGCCAGAAGTGGTGACCATAAAATCATTATCTGCTTCCGTAAATGCCCCTCTAAATACAACATGGTGATGTGCCGAGTCACCTTGACTGTTTTGGTAACCAACTATATCATCTTCAATAACATAACCAGCTACAAGGAAAGTACCAGCAACAGCTTCAAAAAATTTAACCTTCACTAAAATTTCAATCTCGTTTTCATTTACTGAAACTACTTCATAAGCGGCATTCGCTATAACATCGTTCATCTCGAAGCTTTCGATTATTCCATTTACCTGAGCATAACCCGTTCCAACGTCTTCACCATTTCCAGCAAAATTCGGATAACCTCCAAATCCGATTTCAGCAGCAATTACATCCGCATCTGGAGTATAAAACAAGCTTGTCGAAGAAGCATAAAGTGCCATGCAAATGTGATCTTCATGGTGTTCACCAACAAGTTCACCAAAACCTTCCCAGCCCCAAGCCCCGCAAGGCCCGCACCAAGAAGCTGTTATCTTAGTTATTAAACCCGAATTTGTTTGTGGAACACTCCAACTCTGGGCAACCACAGCTGAAGACAGAAATAAAGCGAGAATCGGTAAGTATATTTTCTTCATAGCCTAAGAATTGGGGTTTCACGAAATTATAAAAATCATGCACACCTTACTCATGAACTTCAGGGAAATTGGATTACACATGAGGACAAAACACCAAATTACATGGTGCTTTTTGGTTTCCTATCGGGCAACAACAAATGACTTTTGCGCTACAAAACTATCGGAATAAATGCGAGCGAAATAAACGCCATTCTCAAATTCACTTGCGTTAAAAGCTGCTTTTTGCGATCCAGCGCCAAGTGTTTGATTATAAACCGATTTCACCTTCCTTCCATTCAAATCATAAACATCAACACTTACGCGACTTCTTGCTGGTACTGTAAAACTGATAATTCCCAGATCATGTAAAGGATTTGGAGAAATAGTCATATTCAGATCTATTTCCTGAACTTCTTCGATGGAAGTAGGCCAATTGGCTGGATTGAATCGACTATTTGGATTGTCTTCGTTTTCCGGATGGTTTGGATCATTTACGTCATCCTTATTATATATAGTAAACGTGGATTCCTGAGCTGCATTAATTAGCTCATTTTTAGTAATATCTGCATTGTCATAATTGGCAACAAAAGCCACAACACGTAAGTTATTGATATCTGCTCCTGCGGGTTTTGCAAAGGATACCATATCGTTAAATTGGTTTCC
>Ga0115566_10000529_pt1 | contig 32995 bp, 21 predicted proteins | sample COGITO_mtgs_1204_3_FD_87173 | JGI IMG/M metagenome (GOLD analysis project Ga0115566, IMG submission 87173) | Pelagic marine microbial communities from North Sea - COGITO_mtgs_120405 | ecosystem: Environmental > Aquatic > Marine > Epipelagic | place: Germany:Helgoland, sampling site Kabeltonne...
GCAAACGTCAATCCAAAAATGACCGTCCAGCTGATCGGACCCCAGAACATGACGTTGTCACCCCCAAAATAAATTTGTGGGTTATTCTGTGAAATCAACGTGAAGAAGTCGATGTTCATGCCGGTGGCCAGAGGAATCAAGCCTAGGACCGTCGTAATGGCGGTGAGCAACACAGGGCGCAGTCGGGTCCGACCGGCTTGTGCCAACGTATTGGCGAGCTCTTGCACGGGGAGGCGGGCCTCTTCGTCCAAGCCCAATTCGGCTTTGCGACGCTCTAACAACTGTCCGGCATAGTCCGCCAAGACAATGGCGTTGTTCACGACGACGCCCGCCAGGGAGATGATGCCAATCATGGTCATCACAATAATAAAGTCCATCCGGAAGAAGAGCAGCCCGAGAAATACCCCAATCAAGGACAGGATGACCGTGATTAAAATCAAGAAGGGGATGCGCGCGGAGTTGAACTGGCCGACAATGATTAGGAAGATCATAAATACGGCCCCCAACAAGGCCTTGGACAAGAAGCTGAATTCCTTCGCTTGCTCCTGCTGCTGCCCTGTAAAGGATAATGTCATGCCGCGGGGCACCTCGTAATTGGCCAAAAGCTCTTTAATCTCCCCGACAATCTGGGTGGGATTGGCGCCTTCCTTGACTCCGGAGTACAAGGTGATGACCCGATCGAGCTCCTTGCGCTTCACCGCGGAGAAAGTCGAAGACTTGCTGGCACTGGCCACGGCTGAAATGGGCACCTGCTTAATGCGGCCCGAACCTTGGTCCCGGAAGGTGATCTTTTGGTTCATCAAGCTCTCCAGGTTGAAGCGATACACGTCATCAAAGCGCAGGTTGATGGGGTATTCGTCCTCATCGTCTTTGAAACGGCTAATTTCCTTGCCGAAGAGGGCCGTGCGCAACGCATCGCCAATTTGGCCGGTGGAAACGCCCAAGGAACGCGCTTTGGCGCGGTCAACGGTGATGGGCAATTCGGGCTTGCCGCTCTCCACGTCCAGCTTCAACTCGTCGAAGCCTTGAATCGGAGAGTTTTCGATTTCACGCTTCACTTCTTGCGCAAAGGCCAAAACTTCCTCGTAATTGCTGCCGGTCAATTCGATGTTGATGGGCGCCCCTTGAGGCGGGCCGTTTTGATCCTTTTCAATGGCGACGACGGCGCCGGGGATATCGGAAATGTTGTCGCGCAACAAGTTCAGGACATCTGCACTGCTTACCGGGTTGCCCTCTTGGTCCAAGCGGTATTTGGTCTCGCGGAAGGCTACTACGATTTTGGCTTTGTGGGGGGTCGGTACATTGGAAGGCCCCTCGCGCGGGTCACTTGTTCCTTTGCCCACTTGAGCAATGATGGATTCCACCATGTAATTGTAGGGTTGGCCGTCGACCTCATAGGTAAATGCGGTGACCAGCTCCGTAATCTCCTTTTCCAACTCCAGAGTCAAGGCATTGGTGGCCTCGATGTCGGTCCCTACTGGAAGTTCAATGTAGATATTCGCCAAGTTCGGCTGATTGTTGGGGAAGAAGAGCACCTTTGGAGGGAAGGAAGCCAACAAGAAAATGGAGACAAAGAGGAGTCCGACGGTTCCCAAGAAGAACTTCCGAGCGTTCTTCCCGCGCAGGGAAAATTCCACCAACCTCGAGTAGTTGTTCTCTAATCGGGGGAGGGCAGACTTCTGGAAGAACTGTGTTCCGGGCTCAAATACCCACAAATAGGCGAGAATAAGCAATCCGGCATAGCCAAAAAGGTTGGCCAAGGTGGCGGCGAACAAGGGTAATCCAAGAGGCGCGTCCAAGGCGGTCAAAATCGCTGTATGCGCACCCAATCCGAGGACCGCGAGGATAGCTCCGATGCGGGTCCACTTGGGTCGGTTGACGGTGTCCTCTTCCGTCTTCATATAACGCGCAGCCAGGGCAGGGTTAATGACCAAGGCGACAAACAACGAAGACGAAAGGACAACGATCAACGTGTAGGGAAGGTATTTCATGAACTCCCCAATCAAGCCCGGCCAGAGGGCCAGAGGCACGAAGGCAGCCAGGGTAGTCGCCGTCGAGGTGATGATGGGCATGGCGACTTCCGCCGCACCCAATTTGGCTGCTTCGGTGGCTTTGTAGCCGCTACTCATAAATCGGTAGACGTTTTCCACAATGACGATGCCGTTGTCCACCAGCATGCCCAATGCAAGAACCAGGGCGAACAAGACCATGAAGTTTAACGTGACCCCCATAGAATTGAGGATGAAGAAGCTGAGTAGCATGCTCAAGGGGATGGCGATTCCCACGAACAGAGCGTTGCGTAGACCCAAGAAGAAAGTCAAGACCAAAACGACGAGCAAGACCCCGAAGATGATGGAGTTTTCGAGCTCGTTGACTTGGTTTTTGGTCCGGGTAGACTGGTCATTCGTGATGGAAATCAACAGGTTACTCGGGAAATAATCCACTTTTGCTGCCGTCACGATGTCATTAATAGCTTTCGAAGCCAGAATGAGGTTTTCGCCCGAACGCTTTTTGATGTCCAAGGTGACCACCGGATCGCTGTATTGACGGGCATAGGATTCGCGGTCCACCTCGTCAAAAGTGACGGTGGCCACGTCGCGCAAGTAAACGATGTCTTCCTTTTCTTGCTTGACGATGATATTTTCGATATCGCTGAGCGATTCAAATTCACCGAGGACCCGGACGTTTCGGCGATAACCATCGATGAGAAGGTCTCCGCCCGAAATGGAGACATTTTCATTTTGGATGGCCCCTGCGATATCTCGGAACGAGATGTTCATGGATTCCATCTTTTGGTTGTCCACCATGATGCGAACCTCCTTGTCATCGATGCCGCGGATATCGACGGACGTAATGGCAGCCAAGTCCTCAATTTCTTCTTTGAGGTATTCTGCATAGTCTTTCAACTGGTCGCTCGTGTATTCGCCCGACAAGTTGATGTTCATGATGGGCAAAAGTTCGCCGATGTTCAAATCGAAAATATTGGGGTCGGCAGGAAGGTCTTTGGGGAAGTCCGGGCTGGAGCGGGCGGCGTCCACCTTGTCCTTCACTTTGCGCAGCGCTTCGGATACCTCAACATCGAAGTTAAACTTCACCTCGATGGAGGAATATCCTTGGATGGACGAAGAGGACAGTTTATCCACGCCTGAAATACTATGGATTTCCTTTTCCAAGGGGCGTGTAATCAATCGCTCAATGTCCACAGGGGAGTTGCCGGGATAGACCGTCCCGACATAAATCGTGGGCTGGGCAATCTCGGGGAAACTCTCGGCGGGCATGGCACGGTAGGCCATTAAGCCAGCAATCAGGATGATGACCGTCAAGACGCCCACGGTAACGCGGTTGTTGACCGCCCAATCCGTGATGCCAAATCGGCGCATCATCGAAGTATTTTGTTCTGACATGGCTTAATAGAGTTTGACAATTTGGTCGGCCTGGACGGAGCGGATGCCGCGATCTACCACTTTGTCACCGGGGGCGACTCCCGATTTGACTTCGGTGAATTCGTCGTTGGAGACGCCTAAGACTAAGTCGCGCCGAGCGATGGTGCCTAGGCCCCCGACTTGCATGTATACATAGGTGTAATTCATGCCCTTCGTGTCCTGTAAGATGAGGCGATTGGGGATGGTAATGGCGCTCTCTATGCTATAGTCTTTCAAGGCGACCGAAGCCATCATGTTCGCTTTGAGGTTCTGATTTTTGGGAAGCTCAACACTGACACTGAAGGTGCGGCTACCCGGGTTGATGTAGTTGCCTACCTGGCTCACGGTCCCCTCCAAAGTGAGTTGGATGGCCGAGAAGTTCATCGCGACGCCATCTCCTTTCTCAATGCGCTGGATGTAGGTTTCCGGAACCTGCATTTCAAGGCGCAAGCCGCCGTTTCCAACGAGGCGGACCATAGGCATGCCGGGGGCGGCGTATTCACCCACCTTGGCAAACACTTGATCGACTACCCCATCAAAGGGGGCATTGATCGTGGTCATGGCCACTTGCTTTTCGACGGCAAGGAGGCGTTTCTGCAAAGCGTCAAACTGGGTTTTTGCTTGAAGGTATTGGACCTCACTGCCAATGCGCTGATTCCAAAGACGCTCTTGTTTTTCAAAAACGGATTTGGCCAAATCCAATTGGGTTTTAAGTTCCGCCAGACTCGCTTGCGCCATGGAGCCGTCCAAGGAGACCAAGACTTGACCTGCGCGAACGCGTTCCCCGCCCTTGACCGTGACCCGGGCAATGCTTCCCGCCATTTCGGGATACAGGGTGACAGATTTGTCTGATATGACGGATCCATACACATCAAATGAATGACTGAAGGCCCCTTGAGTAATTTCAAAGGTGGTGACCTGGGCGAAGCTCCGCGTACTATCCACCGAGGCCAGTTGGAGATCCACCTCATCCAATTCTGCTTTGAGGCGTTCGATGACGGTCGACAAGGAGTCGCGGCGGGCGTTTAGTTGATCCACGGGCGTGGATTCGGACGTGCTGCAGGAGGCAAAAAGCCCCGCCACAAGGATAAAAAGAGACAGGTTTTTCATGGGATTATTCAAGAGTTGGAAGGTTGTAAGCGCCCATGGACTTCTCCAAGGCGACGCGTTTGTTGAGGGCATTGTTGGCCGCTTGCAACATGGCGGCTACACTTTGTTGGTATTGGGATGAGGCCTGGCTGTAGTCCATGCTGGAAGCCATCCCTTCGATGAGCTTCACCTCGGTGTTCTTCATGACCCGCTGCGAAAGGGAAACGTTTTGGACTTGGATCTGGTAGACCTTGAGGGCGTTGGCATAGTCGGCACGCGCCTGGGCATGCTGCAGCTTGAGGGCGTTTTCCGTGTTGGCCAGCAAGATGTCCAACTCTTGGAGCTTAATATGCTGTTCTTGAACCCGGGCAATTTTTCGGCCCGAACTAAAGAGCGGCACCTGGGCAGACAAATTCCAAGATTGGAACGTCGCATTGTTGGCGGACACTCCATTGGGGTCAAACACATTCGAGGACTCGCTGACAAACTGGCGGTTGTAGGCATACCCTGCATACAGTTTCGGCAAGAACTGCATCTTCTCGTTTTGGAGGTTGAGGTACTGACCCTTGCGATTGGTGTTCAATTGACGAAAGTCAATGTGGTTCTGCACCTCAAAGGGAACCCCTAAGAGGGCCTGACCGCTTTCTGCGAGGACCAGGAGGTTCTCCAGCGAGGTGGTCAAATGCAACACGGCCTCTGGCGCCATGCCGCACTGAAGTTTGAGGAGCTGCTCGGCAATCTGGCTTTGGCTTTCGAGGTTGGCCACATTGGCTTCCAAATTGTGGTAGACAATGGAGAGTTGATCCACGTCGTCTTCGGAGACAAAGCCTTCGCCTTGCATCGCTTGGAGATTCTTCAGAGTGGATGCCGTGTTGGCCAAGGTGGCCTGGAGAGCCTTCAAGTTTTCTCCCAAAATGACGCGCAGGTGGTAGGCCTGCGCCACTTGTTCCCGAACATCGATGGTGGCTTTTTCGTAGGAGTCGGCCGCCATGTCGCGCAAGACATCGGTGGCCAGGAGGGCCACAATGTAGGAGCCATCAAACACGAGTTGATTGACGGACAATCCAGCGACCGAATTGTAGCGGGTGCCGAATTGCAACTTGTCTATGACCCCGTCTTGGTTGATGTCAAAAAATTGCGCGGGCAATTCAATGTTGTCGGTGTAATTGCCGCCCATGCTCACCGAGGGCAGGCCCAAGGCAATGTTCTGGATCAGGACTTTTTCGGCAGCCTTCTTTTCAAGGGACTGCACACGAATCTGGGCATTGTGATCCAAGGCATAGGAAATAGCCTGATCCAACGACAGATCCATGCGCTGTTGCCCAAGGGCGGACAGGCTGCTCAGGGCCAGGGCCAGTAGGAGGGGTCGAATGTTCATTTGGATTTGGGGAATTGGAGTTCTTGTAAGTAGGCAAGCCCTTGGGCTGTAGCGATGGATCTCAAATGCATATGAAGGCTGTATTTCAGGACTTCCCCGCGGCGGCTGGCGTCATCCCCCATTTCGGGATCTTCCATGAGGCCGACCATCGTATTGTACCGGATTAGGGCCACTTCCAGCACGTGCAAATCGTCCCGATAAAGTTTTTGCTGTATTCCGCGCTCTAAGTTTTTAATGGTGGCATCGAGCATCATTTCACGGCGCGCCTTCAGAACCCAATCATAGGTCTCAGGGTGATATTTTTTTAGAGGAAAGAGCAATCGGGTGCCATAATTCTTGAGGACCTCTTCTTGAATACGCTGAACTTCGAAAAGCTCATCAATCGCATTTTCATGAAGACTGGCTTGTTCAATGAATTGCTTGGACTTGATGGAAAAGAGAAATTTAGCGGCTTGGTCCACCAAATCGGATTTGTTGGTGAAAAAGGTGTAGAGCGTTTTTTTGCTCATGGCCAATTCGCGCGACACGTCGTCCATGTTGACCGCACGGAGGCCGAAACGTTGGAATAGCTCCATCGATCGGGTGAGAATGCTATGTCGGGGATCGTTTTCCATACAGGGGGTTTCCAAAGGGCCTTCGGGCGGCAAAGGTCGTGCTTTTATGCACATAGGAAACATTCCATGACATAAAATGTTTCCTTCGAAGTGAAAAAAAGTGAAAATATTTTGGATTTACGCGCCTGAAAGTCGCCCATCGGTGGGCGCAGACTGGGAATATTTGTCCATTTTTGCAATGAAAGTCCCATTTTGCATCATACATCATGCCAACACAATCGGTTTCTGACATTCTTCGCGCTCCGGCCTTGGGGGCGACGGTTCAACTCAAGGGATGGGTGCGGACCTTCCGCTCCAATCGCTTTTTGGCTCTGAACGACGGAAGCTGCCAAGCGAGCATTCAATGCGTGGTGGACTTTGAGGCATTCCCCGAGGCCCTGCTTCGCCGCGTAACCACTGGGGCCAGCGTCGCGGTGGTCGGAGAACTGGTACCAAGCCAAGGAAGCGGCCAGGCCGTGGAGGTAGCGGTCAAGACCCTCGAGGTCTTAGGCGACTGCCCGGCCGATAGCTATCCGCTGCAGCCTAAGCGCCATTCTCTCGAGTTCCTTCGTGAAATTGCGCACTTGCGCATGCGGACCAACACCTTTGGCGCGGTCATGCGGGTTCGCCATGCAGCCGCGTTTGCCGTGCACGAGTTTTTCAACCAGCAGGGGTTCTTTTACCTCAACACGCCCATCATCACGGCGAGCGACGCGGAGGGAGCGGGGGAACTTTTCCGAGTGACCACCCTTCCCGCGGACGGAGCGCCCAAAAATGATCAAGGTCTAACGGATTTTCGTCAAGACTTCTTTGAAAAGCCCACCAATCTGACTGTCAGTGGTCAGCTTGAAGGGGAATTGGGCGCCATGGCTTTGGGCAAGATCTATACGTTTGGCCCCACCTTCCGCGCCGAAAATTCCAACACCACGCGGCACCTCAGCGAGTTTTGGATGATTGAGCCCGAAATGGCCTTCCACGATCTTGCGGACAACATGGACTTGGCCGAGGCCTTCTGCAAACACATGATCAAAGCAGTGATGGAACGCTGCAAGGAGGATTTGGCCTTTTTGGACCAGCGCTTGGAGCAGGAAGAAAAAGCCAAGCCCCAAGCCCAACGCTCGGATCAAGGATTGGTGGAAAAGCTCCAATTTGTTCTCGATAATCCTTTTGTTCGCTGCACCTACTCCGAAGCCATCGACATCCTCAAGGACTCTAAGCCCAACAAAAAGGGACAATTCAAGTACCCCATTGAGACCTGGGGAGTGGATTTGCAATCGGAGCACGAGCGCTTTTTGGTCGAGAAGCACTTTAAATCACCGGTCATCTTATTTGACTACCCTGCGAAAATCAAGGCCTTTTACATGCGCCTGAACGAAGATGGCCGGACCGTTCGCGCCATGGACGTTCTTTTCCCTGGCATCGGTGAAATCGTTGGAGGAAGTCAACGCGAAGAGCGTCATGACGTGTTAGTCGAAAAAATGAAGGCGGTCGGCATCGATCCCGAGCACCTTGACTGGTATTTGGACACGCGCAAGTTTGGCACCTGTGTGCACAGTGGATTTGGTTTGGGCTTTGAGCGCATGGTCCAATTTGTCACGGGCATGGGCAACATCCGCGACGTCATTCCCTTTCCCCGAACGCCCGGCAACGCCGAATTCTGATCCGCACCATGCTCAAGCAATCGCTCAGCCAACGGCTACAACAAAAGCTTTCGCCGCAGCAGATTCAACTGATGAAGTTGATTCAGCTACCGACGCAGGCCCTGGAGGAGCGTATCCAAGAGGAAATGGAAGTGAATCCAGCCCTCGAAGAAGGGATGGACTCGGCCGAACCGGCGGATGAACTGAGCAACGAATGGGAGGAAGAAGGGGGCAAAGAGGACTACGATCCGATGGACGATTACCTCAGTGACGACGACATCCCAGACTATAAGCTGCAAGCCAATAATTATTCAGCCGATGACGAGTCCTTTGAGGCGCCTGTTGTGGTGGGCAAGGACATGAGCGATTTGCTCAAGGAACAATTGGCCATGCGCTCCTTGGCACCTCAGAAAGAAGCCTTGTGCAAATACCTCATCGGCACCTTGGAGGATGATGGCTATCTGCGTCGTGAATTGGTGGATATCGTGGATGACTTGGCCTTCTCCTTGGGCATCTTCATCGAAGTGCAAGAGTTAGAGGCGGCCCTCCAAGTGATTCAAGGCATGGAGCCAACGGGAGTCGGGGCCCGGGATCTGCAGGAGTGCTTGCTCATCCAGCTCCGGATGCGCTCGGGAGCCACGGCCGCGCTGGCCAAAACGGTGATCACGGATCATTTTGATGCCTTGGCCAAGCGTCATTACAGCAAGATGATGGCCCAATTGGACATCACCGAAGACGAGTTGAAGTCCGTGCTAGATGAAATTGCCCGCTTGAATCCCAAGCCTGGTCACACCGCCGAAACGGGCAGCCATGCGACCCAAACCGTCATCCCCGATTATGTCATTCAAGTCGTGGACGATCAGCTAGAATTGCGCCTCAATGGGCGAAACGCCCCCGAACTCAATGTATCCCGGGAGTACAAGGACATGCTTCAGCACTACAAAAAAGCGAAGCAGTTTGGCTCGGATCAAGAAAAAGAGGCCTTTCAATTCGTGAAGCAAAAGTTGGATTCGGCCAAATGGTTCATCGACGCCATTAAACAGCGCCAACAAACGTTGATTTTGACGATGTCCGCGATAATGCGCTTTCAGGAGGAGTATTTCTTGACCGGGGATGAGCGCAAGTTGAAACCGATGATTCTCAAGGACATTGCAGACGAAGTGGGGATGGATATTTCGACCGTCAGCCGGGTGGCGAGCAACAAATATGTTCAGACGCCATTTGGGACCTTTTTGATCAAGAAGTTTTTTAGTGAGTCGATGTTGAATTCGGAGGGGGAAGAGGTGTCCACCCGCGAGATCAAAAAGATTCTAGAGGACAGCATTTCGGAGGAAGATTCTCGGGATCCCCTTACCGATGACGCCCTGGCTAAACTCCTCAAAGACAAGGGATATCCTATTGCACGCCGCACCGTCGCGAAGTACCGAGAACAGCTTGGAATTCCTGTGGCGCGCTTGCGTAAAACACTTTAAGCACGGCGTTCAATCAATCGCATGCCACATTCGGTGGATTTGTGCGAGAAGTCCGAGGCAAACACCTATTTTCGTAAGGCTGAAAAATATCTTTCGTATGAAACGTCTATTGTTTGCCTTTTTGTTGGGCGCCCTTTTTCTTCCCTTCCAAGCGGAAGCTTCACACATTCTAGGTGGAGACATCCAGTACAAATACGTGGGTGACTCCACGGGAGTAACGGGTCAATACCGCATTAAATTGGTGATCTACCGGGAGCAGTCTGGTGTGGGATTGGGTACGGCTCAAACTGTGACCATCAACGCGCCCAGTTGCAACTTGACCACCAACGTAACGTGTAGCCTCGCTCAACCAGAGTTCAGTGCGGCCTCGCTTGGTGCCTACGATTGTATTCCTCAGGGCACGAGTGGATCCTACTTCAGCCCCATGGTCAATATCTACGTAGGGTATGTCACCCTGACGCAGACCTGTAACGATTATGTGATGTACTGGCAGTCCTGCTGCCGTCCTTTTGGTGTCACCGGAATCGCCAACTCTTCAGGTGCTGGGTTCTACTTTGAGGCGGAACTCAACAACACTTTGGGATATAATTCAGCCCCCGCCTTTGTATCGATTCCTTTGAGCTATATCTGCACGGGCGGATACATCAACTACCTTCAAAACGCCTATGAAAAGGATGGCGATTCCATCAATTACGAATTAATCCCCGCACGTGAGTTTGCATTTGGAAATGGTGGTGTCAGCGTTGGGTATGCCGCCGGATTTACCTATCTGCAGCCCATCCACACCGATCCAGCGGGACCATTCACCTTGAACACCCAAACAGGTAACATCACGTTCATAGCGAATACGCAGGAAACATCGGTGATAGCCATTCGCGTCAATGAATACCGTTTTGACTCGACGTATTTATTCTGGGAGAAAGTGGGATCGTCGAACCGAGAAATTCAGGTTTCGGTCGCGGCCAACTGTAACCCAATTGTGAACCAAGGGGTGAAGCTGGACCAAAACGCTCCGGGCGTGACACTTCGTCCTGACGGCAAGCAGCAGGTGGAATACAAGTGTCTGGACTCCACGGTAATGCTCTACTTCACCTTGTCTGTTGAGGTGGTGTCCATTTCTCCTGATGGTTCGGATTTCCGACTAACGGCGCCGAATGGTCAGCCTATTCCCATTCAAAAACTCGTTCCTTTCCCCAACGTAAACGGTGAAACGGACTCCATGCGGGTCAAGCTCTTTAAGCCGTTGTCCATGAATGGGGAATACTACCTCTATTCCAAAGTGGGCAATGACGGCAATACGCTTTTGAACAAGTGTGGAAAGGCCATGGATGAGTTTGATACAATTGTTCTCTTGGTGAATGACTGTGTCAACCTGGACATGCAGTTGACCAATGTGTCCATCGACGAAGACAAGCGTCCTCACATCTACTGGAAAATTGATCCAGCCACATTCCCATCCTTCCTATTCAACAACTTCCGCATTTACCGTTCAGGAGACGGCGGAGCAAACTGGAATCAAATCACGTCATTGACCGATTCGGCCCAGCGCGATTGGGAGGACAATACCTTGGGTGCCGCAGATGTCGACGGGAAATCCTATCGATACTATGTCGAAGCGATAATCAATGGTTTGCAACAGCCGCCGACCAATACGGTCAAGAGCATTTGGCTGCGCGGAGACATGAGCAACACGGCATCGATTCCATCGGTCTGGACGGATTACAATGGGTGGAACAATCCCATGTACCAAGTGGAATTTGGCCGAGGTATCGCTGGTCAGCCTGGAGTCTACATCTGGGAAGATTATGGCGCTCCGCAGCTGGACACCTTCGTCACCGTGGAATATCCCAACCTGCCTCCGGGCCAATACTCCATCCGTGTTCGCACGCACAACCCCACTCGTTTGCAAGACACCGCCTACTCCAACTGGATTGAGTTTGGCGAGCCCGTTCCCCCGATCCCCCCGATTGATACGGTGATTGTGCCCAACGTGGTGACCCCCAACGGAGACGGAGTAAATGATGGCTTCCGCATTCAAGGGGCGATGAGCTACACATCCGGCCGCTACTTGATGATCATGAACCGATTCGGACAAGTGGTCTACGAGAATAGCGCATACGATAATGCGAATCCTTGGAAAGGGGAAGACAACCGTGGCAATAAATTGGCCGACGGGGTGTACTTCTACATCCTTCGCTTGGACGACAACCCCAACAGTGCCCACCTCGAATTGACCGGCAACGTGACCCTTCTTTCGAACTAAGGGAGTTCACACTGTACCTTCAAGGCCGCCTCGTGAACGCGAGGCGGCCTTTTTCGTTTAGAGAATCGTATGGAACGCTTGGATCGCATTAAACAACTGCTGAAAACCCTGCCCGAAAAGCCCGGTGTCTACAAGCATTTGGATAAAGACGGCCAGATTCTTTACATCGGTAAAGCCAAAAACCTCAAAAAACGGGTCAGCAGCTACTTCAGCAAAACCCACAACGAGGCACGCTTGCGTATGCTCGTCCGACGCGTAGTGTCCATTGACGTCATTGTCACGGAGACGGAATACGACGCCTTGCTCCTAGAAAACACGCTCATCAAGCAACATCAGCCTTGGTACAACATCAACCTCAAAGACGGAAAAACCTATCCGTGGATTTGCATCAAGAAGGAGCGTTTCCCTCGGGTCTTTAGCACGCGTCAGCGCATCGAGGATGGCAGCGAGTACTTTGGGCCCTATCCCTCTGGGCGGATGCTGGGGACGTTGCTGGATTTGATTCGCCAGCTCTACCCGTTGCGGACATGTGCTCTTAATCTGTCCGAATCCTCCGTCGATGCGGGGAAGTACCGGGTGTGCTTGGAATACCAAATGCACAACTGCCTAGGGCCCTGCGAAGCGCGCCAAACGGAGGCAGCCTACATGGAGGACATCGCTTCGGTGAGAAAGCTCCTCAAAGGGGAATGGTCGACCATTAAGCAACGGCTGCACGGTCAAATGATGATGCATGCCGCTACACGAGAGTTTGAAATGGCCCAGGCCTGTAAGGAAAAGCTGGACCATCTAGAAAAATACCAGGCCAAGAGTACCGTGCTAAACCCCACGGTCGGCGAAGTGGATGTGTACTCGGTCATTGATGATGTGGAATATGGGTATGTCAATTTCCTCATGGTCCGCGAAGGGGCCGTTCTGCAGTCCTACACGTTGGAGCTAAAGAAGAAACTCGAAGAGACCCCTTCGGAAATGCTCGAGTTGGCCATTCCCGAAATTCGTTTGCGCTTTGGGTCCGACGCAAAAATGCTCTTGCTATCCCACGACATCGAATTGGATTTGGCGGGCGTGCAATATCTCGTGCCTCAGCGCGGAGACAAGGCCGCGGTGGTTGCCTTGTCCCAGCGCAACGCCCGGGCTCAGCGTCTCGAACGCCTGAAGAACATGCAAATTGTCGACCCAGACCGCCATGTACACCGGATTTTGGCACAAATGAAGCAGGACTTGCGTTTGTCCGAGGAGCCCAATCATATCGAATGCTTCGACAATTCCAACTTTCAAGGAACTCATCCTGTAAGCGCCTGTGTCGTCTTCAAAAATGCCAAGCCCTCCAAGAAGGATTACCGGCACTTTAATGTCAAGACGGTGGAGGGCCCAGACGATTTTGCGACTATGGAAGAGGTGGTGTACCGACGGTACAAACGCATGATGGACGAGGGTCAGTCGTTGCCCCAACTTATCCTCATCGATGGGGGCAAGGGGCAATTGAGTGCGGCCGTGGGAGCCCTGAATAAACTCGGGCTCCGGGGTAAAATTGCCATACTGGGTATTGCGAAGCGCTTGGAGGAGTTGTATTTCCCCGAGGATTCCATACCCCTTTATCTGGACAAGCGTTCGGAGACACTCAAAGTTCTGCAGCAAGCTAGGAATGAAGCACACCGCTTCGGTATCACCTTCCACCGAGATAAGCGCAGCAAAGCCGGGGTGAGCTCTGCTCTGGAAGCCATTCCTGGGGTAGGTCCGGCCACCATTGAAATATTACTGAAGACCTTCAAGTCTGCGGCGGGCGTCAAGCGTGCCAGTGCTGAAGCGCTGGAAAATGCGGTAGGACCCGCGAAGGCCAAAAAGGTGATGGCTTGGGTGGCGGAGAGCACGGCGAAGTCAGGATCCTAGCCCCTCGGAGGGAAGGCGACGCGAATTTCGTCCAAAGCCTTTCGGGTAATGTCTGGCACCGTCGCGTCCGAGGCGGCATAGCCTACCGGCAACAGTAAATAGGGCTTTTCGTGCGCAGGCCGATGTAGGAGTTCCTGGAGGAAATTCATGGGACTAGGCGTATGCGTCAGGGTAGCCAGTCCCGCCTCGTGGATGGCCGCAATGAGGAGGCCGCAGGCAATGCCTACGGATTCGGACACGTAGTAGTTTTTACGTATCTCCCCGTCAGGGCGCACGTCTTGAACATGCTTGAAAACGACTATGAGCCAGGGGGCTGTTTCGAGGAAGGGTTTTTCCCAGTCCGTGCCAATAGGCGCTAGATCTTCTAACCACGCTTTGGGCGCACGCCCTGAATAGAAGGCCTTCTCTTCGGCCTCCGCCGCCTCTCGAATCCGCCGCTTGAGATCGGGATCCGACACGGCACAAAAGGTCCAAGGCTGCTTGTTCGCACCCGAGGGGGCCGTTCCCGCGGTGGCAATCAACGCGTCAATTATCTCAACCGATACAGGGGTATCCTGAAAAAATCGCACGGATCGTCGGGCATTCCAGCGCTCTAAAGTTGCGCGAGCACGCGTGGCGACCTCCTCCGGGGTGAAGTCCTCCATGCGAAAGGGGATGTGGCCGCCGGCAGTCATCTTACAGTCCTTTGAGTTGACCATCTTCCAACGGGAGAATGCGGCGAGCGCGGTCGATTACCCGCTGGTCGTGGGTTGAAAAAATGAAAGTCGTTTTCTCCTTTTTGTTTAAGGCCGCCATGATGTCCAAGAGGGTTTCGGTAGACTTGGAATCCAAGTTGGCTGTGGGCTCATCGGCGAGAATGAAACGAGGTCGACTGGCTAATGCGCGAGCTACTGCGACGCGCTGCTGCTGTCCGCCGGAGAGTTGGTTGGGGCGATTGTGGGCGCGATCTGCCAACCCGACGGCCTCGAGGAGTTCCATCGCTCGGGCATCGCGCTCCTTCTTGCTTACCCCTTGGAGCTCCAAAATAAATCCCGTGTTTTCCAGGGCCGTGAGGACCGGAATGAGGTTGTAGGCCTGGAAGACAAAGCCGATGTGTTGAAGTCGAAAGTCAATTAAATCCCGGTCTTTCAGGTTTACGATATTGACCCCGTCGATATGAATGTGGCCCTGGTTGGGGCGGTCCAAGCCCCCGATGGCGTTGAGTAGGGTGGTCTTCCCGCATCCGGAAGGGCCCACAATCGCGGTGAATTCGCCCTCCTCAAAGGAGGTGCTCACGCCGTTCACTGCAGTGATGCTGCCGGCTTGGGATTCGTAGACTTTGACGACGTTTTGAAGTTCGATGAGGGCCATAGGGTCAGAAATTAAAGCACGCGCATGCTTTCGATGGGGTTCAACTTAAGGGCTTTTCGGGCCGGATAGAGGGCCGACAAGAAGGATAGGATAAACACCAAGCCGGCGACAGGTAGGTAGAACTCGGGCACCGTGATGGGGTAGATGGTGGATTCTAAGCCAAATTCGGCCAAGCCTTTTTCCACCCCCTGAAGGGTGATTCCCGTGCGGGAGGTGATAGCCAAGGTGCCGTGCCCCAAGACCAGCCCGATAGGGAGCCCCGCAAAACTGAGCAACAAGGTTTCGGCCACAATTAGGAAGAAAAGGCGGCGCTTGTTCATTCCTACCGCCATGAGCATACCTAATTCCCGCGTTCGCTCTAAAATGGCCATGAGCATGGTATTGAGGATGCCAAAGGCCATCGCCAGCAAAATGATGGTCATGAAGAGCAGGAGGGATTGTGCCATGATTTCATCGGCGTAGCCCAATTCGGGGCTGATGCTTCGCCATTCCTTGATGACCAAGGGGGTTGAGTCCCGCTCCAGGGCCGCGAGAGATTCGATGCGGCTTCGGATGAACACGTGGTGCAAGCGCAGGCTGTCCTGCATGCGAAGATTATCCACGGTGGGGTCCATGGCATAGGGGTCCTTGACGCGGAAATTCACTTGGTGGGCCACGGGGTATTCACGGCCCAAAAGGGTTGAATCCAACATGCCCATTTGCGTGGCGATGTTCCACGCGGGGACATAGAGCATGGTTTCTTCCAGTAGGTTGGAGGCCCCGTCGTAGAGGCCTACCACATAAAAGAGGGCGCTGTGCACCTCGCCCGCCAAATCTTGGAAGGTGAGGACCACCCGGTCGTCGATCTCGACTTCCAAGCGTCGAGCCAGTTCCTCTCCGAGGACGATTTCGTCCGCTTCACGTTCGCCCAAGAATGTACCGGTCGTGATGGTGCGGGCCGCCTTGAACACAGCTTGCTCCGCTTCCGGATAAACACCCAGAACCAGCGCAGGGGCCGCGCCAGAACCACTTTGAATCATGGCCTGGAGCACCAATCGGGGAGCGACAGCGGTAACCGCCGTGTCGCGTGATAAATTCTCCAGGACACGGGGGAGGTGTGGGATGAGCGCCGTGGCCTCAGGCGAGGCTTCATAAGCGGCCGACGTAATGCGTCCATGGCCCACATTGTCGTCCAGAAGACTGACGGTTCGGGCGTCGTTGAGACCGGTGGCCCAGCCCATCATGAAAATGCCGGCCCATACGCCCAAGGCCATCGAACCGATGACGACGATGGAGCGCCAAGGGCTGCGCCAAATGTTGCGCCAGGCCATGCGAATTGTACTCATATCAACGGTGGATGGCAGGGGATTTATACACGACGTAGATGGGCCATAGGCTAGCAAGGAGGGTCAAGCCGATCACAATGGCTCCATGCGTCCAGGTGATGGACCAATCCATGGAGGGAGGGAGAACAGGTTCCCACCCCTGCTGTTCCATGGCTTGGGCTATGTCGCCCAAGAGGCGGAGGGGCCGCACATGGAAGTAGTACACGACTCCTCGGCCCATGGCGGTGCCTATGGCTGCACCCAACACGCCCATGAGGAGGGCTTCGGTGAAGACCATGCCGGCCAAAACAGGGCGTTTGACCCCCAGGGCAATTTGCATGGTGAATTCCCGTTGGCGCTCGTTGGCCAACATAATCATCGTTCCGAGGAGGCCGAAGGAGATGACCACGTAGAGAATAAAGAGAATGACAATGCCTCCCGCAGAATCTGCCTGAATGGCTTGCTGTAATTCGGGCATGCGCTCCTCCCACGAGGTCCATGAGGCGTATTCCATGGGGTGCTGTTGGGATAGGCTGGCGGCCGCCCGGAAGGACTCCCCGGGATTTTTGGGCGTAATCATGACCGTCCCCCACATGCCGTAGGCGCCGCTATACGCTTGGGCATCTTCCAGGCGCATCACCGCCACGCGCTTTTCGAGTTCGGGATTTCCCAGGCGCAGGGTCCCCGCGACCAACATCAAATCGCTCGCCATGGAGCCTTGGTAGCCTTGCCCCATGCCGACCAGGGTGTCGCCAATTTGGGCGTCGAGGGATTCAGCGAGGTAGCGCCCGAGCCAAACAGGGTAGGGGCCGTCCTTTGAAGCGTTGTCAAAGCGTCCGTCGATTAAGCGCGTTTCCCAAAATCCGGGGTCCTCCCGGGCAAAGTCCACGCCCGTCCACTGGGCCACCGCACTTTCTTTTTCATGGCTCAGCAGCGTAAATCCCGCCAAGCGCGGGGTAGCGGAGGCTACGTCGGGGTCGGCGGTGACGGCCTCGAGCCAACGTGGATCTTCGGCCATGGCGACATCCAAATTTTGGGAGGGCCAGTAGGTACTGTCGGCTACTTGGACATAGCCGGCCATGCCGCCAACCACGGTATGAATCATGTGGCCGTAGATGCCCAATTGCAGACTGCGAATCAAAATCGCAAAAAAGAGGGCAAAGGCGACCGCGGCCGCCGTAATGGCACTTCGACGTCGATTGCGGCCCAGGTTTCGCCAGGCCATGCGGGTAGTTAGAGGCATGGGCGCAGGGGCATTAGAGGGAATCCATGTTTTTCATGGTGGATTCGCTGAACCAGCTGGGTTTCAGGTCAGGACGCTTGCGCCATTCGAGGATCGTGAGCGTGGTCGTTTGGTTGCCGTCTTTGGCGGTGAAGCGAATTTCATCGGGCATCAGCACCCCATCAAAACGTTTAAAGTGCAAGGCGTCCATTTGCTGGCTCACCGTTCCTTTTTTGTCAAAAAACACGAGGCGAACCCAGGTGTCGTTCTGCACGCTGAGGTAGGCGTCGACATGGTCGTAGGCCACCGGGGTGGCGGGCTTGGGGACGCAGCGGATAAGGTGGCATTCTTGGCCATTGACAGTTTTTTTGCCCTGGTAGCTGTGGGTGAAGTCCTGGCTCAGGGAGGCGGCACCTAAGATGTTGTCAAATTGGGCATCCGTTCCCATCCAACCTTGCATGAGCATGGAGGAGGGAAGCTTCATGATTTTCCCGGTCCGAGGTGAATAGGTCATAAGGCTCTTGTCAGCCTTCATGTAGACCATTCCGGCGTCGCGCTCGGGGGAGACAATTTGCACCAGGGAATAGGCGTTGCCCATATTCCAGCTTCGCAGCTCCATGTCGCGGGTATAGCGCGGGCGTTCCGCTTTCATTTTGATGCGGCTGTATGCGGACTGTTGGATCGCCGAGGCTTCAGCCTTGGCCAAGAGGGAGCTTGGATTTTGGGCAAAAACAGAAAAGAAGCTCAGGCCAAGCCCAAGGGTATAGAGAAGTTGACGGCGCATACGAATGTGAATTTACGGCTCAATGGCTTAACCCATCCTGGAGCAAAGGGTTCGTCTTGTGGGGCGATTTTGGGCATTACTTTTGCATTAGACTTTATGCCCCGAGGGCATTCAACTTTTTAAACGATCATCTTATGTATCCCGAAGATCTTATTGCCCCCATGCGCGCCGAATTGACCGACGCCGGTTTCACCGAAATCCGCGACGCGGCAGCCATGGAAACGGCTATCACCCAAAACTCGGGAACCACCTTTGTGGTTATTAATTCCGTTTGTGGCTGTGCGGCAGGTTCTGCGCGCCCCGGAGCCCGTATGGCCGTGGCCAACGCGGGCAAGAAGCCCGATCATTTAATCACAGCCTTCGCGGGAAATGACCGGGAATCGGTCAATAAAGCTCGTGATTTGATGCTTCCCTTTCCTCCCTCGTCGCCCTGCATGGCCCTTTTCAAAGATGGGGAGTTGGTCCATATGATTGAACGCCATCATATCGAGGGCCGCCCCGCAGACATGCTGGCAGCCAATTTGATCGGAGCTTTCGACTCCCACTGCGGGTAAGTCGGGGGGTAAACCTCGGTTGAGGGGGGGCATCAAAAGCCCAATGGACTTATGGTAAAATTTACTATAGTGTACTTTGTACGCTTTTACCATAATTCATGTATTTTAGGGGTCAAATTATCCCAACCATGAATTGGAAACGCACCCTTGGAAGCGCCCTCGCTTTCCTCTTTCTTTCTACTACTGCATTTGCTCAAGGTCGTGTCACGGGTTCCGTGAAAGACGGAGCTGGCGCGGCTTTGCCCGGTGTTGTGCTATCCGATGAAGCCTCGGGTACTACGACCACGACGGACAATAATGGTCTGTATTCCTTGACCGTGTCGACGAACCAAGTCACGATGAAGGCCTCCATGATGGGCTATGTCGACGCAAGCAAAACGGTCAGTCTGTCTAAAGGCGCAGCGACGGCCAACTTTATTTTGAACGAAGAAGCCGTGACCCTGGACGATATCGTGGTGATTGGCTATGGTACCTCCAACATCAAGGATTTGACGGGTTCCGTTGTCAGCGTCAAAGCGAAGTCCTTCCAAAAGGGATCCTTTTCGACACCGGAAGCCTTGATTTTGGGCAAGACCCCCGGTGTCCGCATCACCTCCAACTCGGGCATGCCGGGCGCGGGTAGCCGTATTCGCATCCGGGGCGGTTCCTCCTTAAATGCGAGCAACGATCCCCTCATTGTAATCGATGGCTTGCCTGCTGATGGGCTTGGACTGCTTAACCCTTCGGACATTGAGAGCTTTACTATTTTGAAGGATGCCTCTGCCACCGCGATCTACGGTTCACGGGCGGCCAACGGGGTCATCTTGGTGACAACCAAAAAAGGCACGGCCAATGGTGCCTTCCGGGCTGATGTTACAGCGGTCACGTCGTTCCGCAACGTGACCAACCAGGTGGACGTCCTATCCACGGAGCAATTCCGCAATGTGATTGCCGAAAACGGAACGTCTACCCAGCAATCTCGCTTGGCAACCGCCGACCCGAACCAAGTCACCAACTGGCAGAATGAAATCTATCAGACGGGTATGGTGAATGACTACAACGTCGCGTTGACCGGCGGATTGAAAATGCCCTACCGCCTCGGATTGGGGATGTACCGTGAAAAGGGGGTTCTGAAGCGCTCAGAACTGAAGCGTTATACGGCCACCTTGAATGCGAGCCCCTCTTTCTTGAATGGAAAACTCAAGGCCAACACGAGTGCCAAGGTGATTTCGGCCGAAAACTTCTACGCCAACCAGGGCGCCATCGGCACGGCGGTCTTCTTTGATCCCACGCGCCCGGTCCTTAGCGGAGATACGACCTATGGAGGATACTTCGAGTGGACGATGCCCAACGGGGCCCCGTCAGCTCTTTCTCCACGCAACCCCGTGGGATTGTTGATGCTGCGTGACGACGTGGGCTACAATACCCGCGCCCTAGGCAACATCTTATTTGATTACCAGCCCTTGGCGAGTGAGGCGCTGCACCTCTTCATGAATGTAGGAGGCGAGTACTCCTACACGCACGGCAACACCTTCGTTCCTGCCTACGCGGCTATGAACTTCAATAATGGGGGTGAAATGAATCAATACGAATCCACCCGCACCAACCGCTTGATTGAGCTCTACGGCAACTACAACAATCAGGTGAGCAACCGCGTACACGCAGATTTGACGGGCGGGTACTCCTTTCAGCACTGGAGCTCATCCTCCCCGTCCTTTGCGAGCCTCAATGCGGCGGGCGATACGGTCAGCCCCGCCAACCCCTTCCCCTTCTTCTCGGAGAATGCCTTGATGTCTTTCTACGGTCGCGGCAACTTCAACATTAGCAACAAATACTTGGTGACCGCCACCTTGCGTTCGGATGGTTCTTCACGCTTCTCCAAGGAAGCGCGTTGGGGCCTGTTCCCCTCAGCAGCCTTGGCATGGAATGTCTTGGAAGAAGACCTCTTTGCGGGCCAAACCCTCTTCAGCAACCTGAAGGTCCGTGTGGGCTATGGATTGACGGGCCAACAAGACATCTACAACGACTACGGCTACATCCCCAACTACAACTACGGAACGGCCACCGCCCAGTATCAATTTGGCAACAACTGGGTGGACATCCTTCGCCCCGACGCCTACGACTACAACTTGCAGTGGGAAAAGACGGCGACGACCAACATCGCCTTGGACTACGGGCTGTTGAAGGGCCGCATCAACGGTAGTGTGGACGTCTACCGCAAAAACACCTATGACCTCTTAGGAGTCGTGCCCATCCCCGCGGGAACGAATTTCTCCAACCGTGTTTTGACGAACGTGGGCTCCATGACCAACAATGGTATCGAAGCGTCTGTCAACCTCGTGTTGGTGGACAATGCCACCACCAATTGGGAAGTAGGCTTTAACGCTTCACGCAACCGCAACCAAATCACCAAGCTCTCCTTGGTGCAAGACACGACTTCGCCCGGCATTCAAGTGGGCGGCATTGCAGGGGGCGTAGGCAATACGATCCAAATTCACGCCCTCGGCATGCCCATGTACACCTTCTATAGCTACGAACAGATCTATGACGCCACGGGCCGTCCATTAGAGCGCAACGGTTCACTGGATCAGTACAGCGACGGAGTGGACGTCAACGGCAATGGCAAGATTGATGACATCGAAGCCTATGTCGACCAGAATGGCGACGGCATCATCAACACGAGCGATTTGGTGGCATGGGCTGGGAAGACGCCTGAACCTCGCCAAATTTTTGGCTTCAGCACCAATTTCTCGCACAAGCGTTGGTCTGGCGGGATGACCTGGCGAGCCGAACAGGGCCAGTACATGTACAACAACCTGTCCTCCAACCACGGCAACTACTTTGAAGTCGGAGGCTCCATGCGCCACTTGAACAACCTCGTGACGGATTACTTGAATACGGGCTTCCGCTCACCCCAATACCTCTCGAGCTATTACATCCAGGAGGCCTCCTTCATTCGTTTGGATAACCTGTACCTATCCTACAACCTGGGGAACCTGTACCAAGACAAGTATGCGACAAGCTTAAATATCTCCATGCAGAATGCGTTGGTCATCACGAAGTACAAAGGATTGGATCCCGAAATCGCCGGGGGCATCGACAACATGATCTACCCCCGTCCTCGCGTATTCAACTTCCAATTGACTGTTACCCTCTAATCTCCGGACGCCATGAAATCTATTAAACTCTTTTCTCTTTTGGCCGGTGCAGCACTCTTGGCCGCGTCGTGCGCCAAGGATTTGAACCTTACGCCCAAATATGGTTTGAACGCGGATGCCGTGTACTCAGACCCCAGTAACTACATCAACGTGTTGGCCAAGCTCTATGCAGGCTTATCGATGAGTGGGAACCAGGGCCCCGCTGGGATGCCCGACATCGGCGGCATCGACGAGGGCTTCTCCCAATACGTCCGGGTCTATTGGAATCTGCAGGAGCTCCCCACGGATGAGGCGGTTTGCGGTTGGAATGACCCCGGTGTCCCTGAGCTCAACACCATGACGTGGAACGACAATTCTTCGTTTGTGAGCGCGATGTACTACCGCATCTACTACCAAATCGCCTTGGCCAACGAGTTCATTCGATACACCATGGACGAGTGGTTGAATACCAAGGACTTTACCCCCGAGCAAGTGGCCATGATCAAGGATATGGGTGCCGAAGCGCGCTTCCTCCGTGCCTTGAGCTACTACCACGCCTTGGACCTCTTTGGCAATGTGCCCTTCGTCGATGAGAGCGATCGCCCGGGGGTATACTACCCAGAGCAAATCTCACGCGTGGACCTTTTCGCCTACATCGAGGCAGAATTGAACGACATCGAATCCTTGATGGTACCTGCACGTGCTGGCCAGTACGGCCGTGCGGATTTGGGTGCTTTAAAGGCCCTCCGCGCCAAATTATACCTGAACGCCGAGGTCTACACCGGCTCGGATCGCTACGCAGATGCCATGGCGGATTGCTCGGACCTCATGAACGCAGGGTATAGTTTGGAGCCGACCTATGAGCACAACTTCTTTGCGGACAACCACACGTCATCCGAGTTCATTTTTGCCGCCACCTTCGATGGACAGCACACGCGCACCTGGGGCGGTACGACCTTCCTGGTACATTCCCACATGGGCGGGACCATGGACCCCGCATACTTTGGTACCACTTCCGGGTGGCAGGGCAACCGAGCTACCAAGGCCTGGTACGACAAGTTCCCCGACACCTTGGATACCCGCCGCCTGGTTTGGTTGGACGGCATGGAGGACACCATCACCACGGTGGGTACCTTCACGGAAGGCATTGGCATCACGAAGTGGCGCAACGTGAACCGAGACGGTTCGGCGGGATCTGATCCTGTCACGTTTGTGGACGTGGACTTCCCCTTCTTCCGCTTAGCGGACGTGTACTTAATGTATGCCGAATGTGCGGCGCGCACGGGCACCAATCTGTCGCAAGGCGTGGGCTACTTCAATATGGTTCGCGAGCGCGCCTACGGCAACAGCGACCACAATGTGACCACCTTGGACTTGCCCTCTATTTTGGACGAGCGTGCGCGTGAGCTGTATGGCGAGGGCCACCGCCGCACGGACTTGATTCGCTTCGGCCAATTCACGGGCGGTTCCTACCTCTGGGCCTTCAAAGGCGGTGAGCAGTTTGGCACATCGACCCCCATTCACTACAACCTGTACCCCATCCCTTCTTCGGATATGATTTCTAACCAAAACCTGGTCCAAAACCCAGGCTACTAAACCTTCCATTAACCCCAAATCACAACAACGAGTATGAAAAAAATGCTTACTCTCGGACTGGCGGCTCTGACGTCAGTAATGGCTTATGGCCAAGTAGATGTTACGTTTCAAGTAGACGTAACCGATTACGTTGCAGCTGGTAATGCAGTGGCAGCAAACGGTCTCCGCGTAGGGGGCAACTTCGCTACGGCCGGAGCCACCAACGGTTCTTTGGCGATGGCCGACTGGTCTCCCACGGATACCGGTTCTGCGATGACCGACCAAGGCAACGGCGTATGGTCTATCACGGTGACCTTCCCTTCTACCGCGATCGGTGGAACGACTGACTACAAGTTTGTAAATGGCGACTGGGGCACCAACGAAGGTACCGACCCTGCTTGCACGATTTCTACGGATGGTTGTGGCGCTGACGACGGTTCAGGCAACATCAACCGCGAAATCGTGGTTCCTTCCGGCAACGGTACGGTATTGCGTTTCTGCTGGGACGCTTGCTACCAGTGTGACGGCAGCGGAGCTTCGATCAGTGTAGACGAGACAGCCGTTTCTGGTTTGTCGGTATACCCCAACCCTGCAAACGGTCCTGTAGCGATCGCGTTCACGGCGAAGGCTTCTTCTACCGCTACTATCAACGTATTCAACGTTTTGGGTCAGCGCGTGAACAGCTTCGACGCTGCGGTATTCGCTGGCAAGAACGAGATCCGTTGGAACTCGGACGCGGCAAACGGCAGCTTGGTGGAGAACGGCAACTACCTCGTAGAAGTCGTGGTGGATGGCGAGAAGTCTATCCAGCGTGTAGCGGTTAGCCGCTAATCCTTTCTCCAAAAGGAAAATGAGAAGGCCGGCCATCGCCGGCCTTCTTACATTTACACCTATGATGACACAGAGATTGCGCATGTGGGCCATGGCGCTGGCCACACTGAGTTTTTCGTTTTCCGCTTTTGGCACGAAAGAATTGCAGGTCCGAATGGATCCGCCCAACTGGTGGGTAGGCATGCCGGGGAATTCGGTCGAGCTTTTGGTTGAGACCTTCCGTCAAGAACCCATTGCCTCCGTCGCCTTGACCCAGGGCCAAGGCGTTCGTATTTTGAAAGGTGAAGCGGCCCAAAATCCGGCCTACCACTACGTCACGGTGGTCATTGAACCCAGTGCCCCCGCGCAAACCCTGGTCTTCACGGTGAAAACCAAAAAAGGCCGCACATACAGCCACTCGTATCCCTTAGAGGCGCGTGACGCCTCCCGACGCAGCCATATGGGCTTGGATTCGCGGGACCTCATCTACCTGGTCACACCCGACCGATTTGCCAACGGCAACCCGGTGAACGATCAAATACGGGGACTGGAGGAGCAGACCCTCGATCGGAGTGAAGGCTACCAACGCCATGGAGGCGACCTCCAGGGCTTGACGGCCCACTTGGACTACATTGCTTCTTTGGGGGCGACGGCCGTTTGGACCATGCCCGTTCTGGTCAACGATATGCCGCGTGCCTCTTACCACGGCTATGCCATCACGGACCACTACCGCGTGGATCCACGTTTTGGGGGCCACCGTGCCTACAAAGAATACGCCGAGGCCCTCCATGCCAAAGACATGAAGCTCGTCATGGACATGGTGCCCAACCACATCGGAACGGGGCACCGCTTTTACCAAAATCCCCCGGATTCCAACTGGATCAATGCCTGGCCTGGACTTCCTGAAACGGATAAAAACGGGGAAGTAGGCGAGCCCCTCATCACCAACCACCGCTACGCCACCCTCTACGACCCCTATGTGGCGCCAAGCGACCAACAGCAGTTCACGGACGGATGGTTTGTGTCGTCCATGGTGGACGTGAATCAGCGGGACCGCCATTGCGCGCAGTATCTGCTTCAAAATGCCCTTTGGTGGATTGAATCCATTGGCGTGGACGCCTTCCGGGTAGACACGTGGATTTATCCCGACCAAAACTTCTTAAACCAGTGGTCCACCGCCATTCACGCCGTCTATCCGGACTTCTTCATTTTTTCGGAGAGCTGGGTGAACAACGAGCATTCACAGCAGTATTTCTTAGACCGCCACCCCACGCTGGACGGAGCCGCAGACTTTATGATGTACAATGCATGGAAGGAAGCCTTGGAAAAGCCCACCACCTGGAAAGGGGGCCTCAATCACTTTTACTTGAATTTGGCCGCCGACTACCTCTATCGGGAGCCCGAAAATTTCATTGTTTTCCTGGACAACCACGACGAGGGCCGCTTTTTTGCCAAAGTCAAGGAGGACAAGGACCTCTACAAGATGGGCCTGGCCATGCTCTACACCATGCGCGGCATTCCCTGCCTGTATTACGGCACCGAAGTGCTCATGAAGGCTGAAAACGACCACGGCGCCATGCGCCAGGATTTCTACGGCGGCTGGCCGGGGGATGCCAAGAACGCCTTCACGGGCGAGGGTTTGAACCCAGACGAGGCCGAGGCCCTGGCCTTTGTGCATGAGCTGGCCGACCTGCGCAAAGCCCACCCCGTTATTGGCACGGGAGCCTTGCGCCAATGGGCGCCCTACAACGATGTCTACGCCTACGCCTGGAGCAACGACGAGGAAGTCCTGTTGGTGATGGTGAACCGAAACGCCAACCCGCAGTACTTTGGACTCTACCGTATGTTGGATGGGCTGAACACCCTTGACGGGCCGCAAGTCCTTTTCGAAACCAAGCCCCTAGAGGGCTACCCCCAAACTCGGGGCCTACAAGACATTGTTGATTTAGGACAGTATCGCATCGCGTCCAACGGACTGACCATCCTTAGGTTTCTGAAGCAAAAGACGAACTAATTAAGCCCTCAGCGGGTTGTATCTTTGCTGCTCAATTTAGAATGAGTCCAAATGATTAACGTATCCGCCGAAGCGGCCAAAAAAGTTGCTTCCCTCATGAATGAGGAAGGCAAGGACGTGGCTGCCAGCTATGTTCGTGTCGGGGTCAAGTCTGGAGGGTGCTCCGGATTGAGTTACGACATGGGCATTGTCGATGGCCCCGAAGAGGGCGATCAACTTTTTGAAGACCAGGGCGTCAAAATCCTCGTGGAAAAGAAAAGCCTCTTGTACCTCTTGGGGACGACCCTAGAATACAGTGGCGGATTGAATGGCAAAGGATTTTCGTTTAATAACCCTAATGCGTCGCGCACCTGCGGATGCGGGGAAAGCTTTGCCCTGTGAGCGAACAAGATCAAATTCTCAACGAGGTTACCTCCTCGGAATACAAATACGGCTTTTATACAGACGTCGAGTCGGACAAGGTTCCTCCGGGTCTGAATGAGGACGTGATCCGCATGATTTCGGCGAAGAAAAACGAGCCGGAATGGATGACGGAATGGCGCTTGGACGCCTATAAAATTTGGCAAGGAATGATCGAGCCCGAATGGGCCAATGTGCACTATAAAAAGCCCGACTTCCAGGCGATCAGCTACTATTCTGCGCCCAAGAAGAAGCAAATCAATGGCCTGGATGAGGTCGATCCCGAGTTGCTCAAAACCTTTGAAAAGTTAGGCATCAGCCTGGACGAGCAAAAGCGGTTGACCGGTGTGGCCATGGACGTGGTGGTGGATTCCGTTTCGGTGGCTACTACCTTCAAAAAGACCTTGGCCGAAAAAGGCATCATCTTCTGCTCCATGAGTGAGGCCATCCAGGACCACCCAGAACTCATCAAAAAATATTTGGGTACGGTGGTCCCCAAAACAGACAATTTTTACGCGGCCCTCAACAGTGCCGTCTTTACGGACGGATCCTTCTGCTACATCCCCAAGGGCGTTCGATGCCCCATGGAGCTGAGCACCTACTTCCGCATCAACGAATCCGGCACGGGTCAGTTTGAGCGCACCCTGGTGGTGGCCGACGAAAGCAGCTATGTCAGCTACCTCGAAGGCTGTACGGCCCCGCAGCGCGACGAAAATCAGCTGCACGCCGCGGTGGTCGAACTCGTCGCCATGGACGACGCAGAAATCAAGTATTCGACCGTCCAAAACTGGTTCCCCGGCGACGCGCAGGGCAAGGGTGGGGTATTCAATTTTGTGACCAAGCGCGGTATCTGTGAGCAACGCGCCAAAATCAGCTGGACCCAAGTGGAAACGGGTTCGGCGGTGACATGGAAATACCCCAGCTGCATCCTGAAAGGCGATTACAGCATTGGGGAATTCTATTCTGTGGCCGTCACGAATAATTACCAGCAGGCGGATACGGGCACCAAGATGATTCACTTGGGCAAGAACACGAAGTCCACCATTGTGAGCAAGGGCATCAGCGCCGGCCACAGCCACAACAGCTACCGCGGTTTGGTGCGCATGGGGCCCCGTGCTGTGAATGCGCGCAATTTTAGCCAATGCGACTCCCTACTCATGGGGGACCGCTGCGGCGCACACACCTTCCCTTACATCGAGGTAAAACATCCTTCGGCCCGCATGGAGCACGAAGCGACCACCAGCAAAATCGGGGAGGACCAAATCTTTTATTGTCAACAGCGAGGTTTGGGGATGGAAGCCGCCATCGCTCTGATAGTGAATGGCTACTGCAAAGACGTCTTAAATCAATTACCCATGGAATTCGCCGTGGAAGCGCAAAAACTTTTGGCCATCAGTCTTGAAGGCTCGGTCGGATAAGCCCCCAAATACCATGTTAGAAATTGTCAACTTACACGCCAGCGTAGACGGCCAATCTATTTTGAAGGGAATCAATCTTCGGCTGGGAGCCGGAGAAGTCCACGCCATCATGGGCCCCAATGGCTCGGGTAAGTCTACCTTATCGAATGTCATTGCAGGCCGTGAAGACTACGAAATCACGGAAGGCGATATTCGCTTTAATGGGGAGAGCATCCTGGAACTAGCCCCGGAAGAGCGCGCGCACTTGGGTCTGTTTTTAAGCTTTCAGTATCCCGTCGAAATCCCCGGCGTCACCGTCTCCAATTTTATCAAGACGGCCATCAACGAAATCAAGAAGGCACGGGGCGAGGAGCCCATGGATGCCTCGTCCATGTTGAAGAAGATGCGGGAAAAAATGGACATCCTCGAGATGGACAAGGGCTTCCTAAGCCGCTCCCTGAACGAAGGATTCTCCGGGGGCGAAAAGAAGCGCAACGAGATTTTTCAAATGGCCATGCTCGAGCCGACGCTCGCCATCTTGGACGAAACGGACTCTGGCCTGGATATTGACGCCTTGCGCATTGTCGCCAACGGAGTGAATGCCTTGCGCTCTCCCAAGAATACCTTCATGGTCATCACCCACTACCAGCGCCTACTCGATTACATTGTGCCGGATTATGTGCATGTCTTGTTCAAAGGGAAAATTGTGAAATCGGGGGATAAATCCTTGGCGCACGACCTCGAAGAACGTGGGTACGATTGGATCAAAAAAGAGCAGGAATGAAGGAGCGCCTTGCTGCCTCATATTGGCTCCACGAATCTCAGTATGCTGCCCTGTCTTCCGCGACGGTGACGGAGCGTCGCCGCGTCGCCATGGAGCGATTTGAGGCGGAAGGCTTTCCCACGGTGCGCCACGAGGACTGGAAGTATACGCCCCTTAAAAAAATCTTAAAGGAGGACTACGCCTTGTCGTCGCCTTTTAGCGCGCAAGATGATGCCGAACCCATTGAATTCAAAGACATCAAGCGCTACCTGGTCAACGACATCGATTGCTACCGGGTCGTCTTTATTAACGGCCGGTACTCGTCATGGTTGTCGGAAACAACCCACCAAGGCTTTGATGTCTGCACCTTAGGCAGCGCCTGGAAGAAATACAAGGATCAGGTGGAGCCACATTTTGGCCGCTTGACGGAAAGCCTCGGCGCCACCGTGCAATTGAACACCGCCCTTGCGTGGGATGGCCTCTATGTTCGCGTGCCAGACCATGTTACGCTGGACAAGCCCATTCAGGCGCTCTACTTTACGACCGGGGACCAACCCATTTTCACCCAGACACGCAGTTTAATTGTTTTGGGCGAAGGGGCGAAGGCCGAGATCATCGAACGCCACCAATCCCTCACTACCTCCGCAAGCTGGACCAACGCCGTGGATGAGGTCTTCATGGGAGCGCAGTCCCACCTTCATTGGGTAAAGCTGCAGCACGATGAAGCTTCTGCAGCGCTCACGCAGCACAGCGTGATTGAGCAAAAGCGCGACAGCCACGCCACCGTGCATACCATTAGCACGGATGGCAAGTTTCTGCGCAATAACCTGGACTTCAAATTGATTGAACCGGGGGCGGAAGCCCGCATGTTTGGTCTCTCGCTGGCCGACGGTCAGCAGCTGGTGGACCACCATACGCGCGTGGACCACTTGGCCCCCCACTGCACGAGCCGCGAGAATTACAAAGGCATTTTTGACGGCCAGTCCAATGGCGTTTTCAATGGGCAGATCCATGTACACGTAGACGCGCAGAAGACCCTCGCCTTCCAGGAAAACGATAACCTGATCCTCAGTGAAAAGGCAAGTATCGACACGAAACCTCAGCTCGAGATTTTTGCCGATGATGTCAAGTGCTCGCACGGATGTACCGTGGGACAATTGGACGAAGACGCCCTGTTTTACCTGCGTGCCCGAGGCATTCAGCGCAAAGAAGCACAAGCTTTGTTGATGCTAGCCTTTGCCCACGATGCCGTGACGGACATCCAACACCCGAGTCTTCAGGCCAAGCTGCATCGGTTGATTGGGAAGAAACTCGGGGTGGACATGACGGCAGTCATTTAATCATTTCTTCAAACCCGTCGCGGGTTAGGCGCAGCGGATTGGGTATCTTCGTTCCTCTATAAAATTGCGCCGTATGAATCTCTCCTTTAAGCATCTGAACAACCTCGGAGGTTGGTTCACGTTTGGGATTGCCCTGTTCACCTATGTTTCCACCCTGGAACCGACTGTAAGTTTCTGGGATTGTGGAGAATACATTGCCACATCTGTCAAGCTTCAAGTGGGCCACCCCCCCGGTGCCCCGGTCTTCCAGTTGATTGCAAACGTCTTGTCCCAGTTGGCTTTGGGAGATGTGGAGCGCCAAGCCTTTTACGTCAACTTGGCTTCCGGCCTGTCGAGTGCCTTCACCATTCCCTTTCTTTTCTGGACGATTGTGGCCTTTGGCCGCAAGCTTTTCTCGGTGGAAACGCTGAGTCGCGGGCAGGAAATCGTACTCTTGGGCGCGGGCGCCGTGGGTGCTTTGGCCTTCACGTTTAGCGATTCGTTTTGGTTTTCGGCCGTGGAAGGGGAGGTCTATGCCATGTCTTCGTGCTTTACGGCCATCGCATTCTGGGCGGTCCTCAAGTGGGAAGCCGCGGTAGACGAAGACCCCTATGCCAACCGCTGGTTACTCCTAATCGCGTACCTCACAGGTCTATCTGTGGGTATCCACATCTTGGTCTTCTTGACCATCCCTTCCGTGGTGATGATCTACTTCTACAAGAAGTTCCCCAACGTGACCTGGAAGTCTTGGGTCGCGGCAAACGCCGCTTCCATCGGAGTCCTGGCACTTGTCTTTGCCATCTTGATCCCCTTTATCTTGTCCCTCTTTGGCTGGCTGGAAATTACCGCTGTCAACAGCATCGGGTTGCCCAAGAACTCCGGATCTCTCTTCGCCCTCCTTCTCATCGTGGGGGGAGTCTACTACGGTGTTTATTGGGCGCGCAAAAATAGCCGGCCCCTCGTGGAGCAAGGCATTTTGGCTGTAGTCTTCCTCTTGATTGGATATTCCAGCTTTGTCGTCTTGGCTATTCGCTCCAACGCCAACACCCCCATTGACGAGAACAACCCCGAGGACGCCATGTCCCTGTTGTCCTACTACAAGCGGGATCAATACGGAGATTGGCCAGTCCTCTATGGCCAAAGCTTCAACAGTCAACTGGACAATTCTCAACCCTATGAGGATGGAAGCCCCGCCTACCAATACAGCGAGGAGTCGGGCACCTACGAAGTCACCAATGACGGCAAGGCGTCCAAGCCTAACTATGCGAAGAGCGACGTTGGATTCTTCCCCCGTATGTGGAGCGATCAGGCAGATCACGTGGAGAACTACCAAAAGCTAATGGGTGTCAAGCCCACCGATAAGCTGAAGTTTAGCGATCACTTCAAGTTTTTCATGGACTACCAGGTAGGCCAAATGTGGTTTCGCTACTTCATGTGGAACTTCGCCGGCCGACAAAATGACGACCAAAACCGCTATGAACTCACCAAGGGGAATTGGCTTACGGGAATCACCTTCTTGGACGAGATGCGTCTCGGCCCACAGGACAATCTGCCTGCACACTTTGCGAACAACCCCTCGCGGAACGTCTACTACGCCTTGCCGCTCTTGCTGGGCTTGTTGGGCCTCGTTTACCAAGTTCAAAAAGACCAACGCAATGCCTGGGTCGTCACCCTTCTCTTCCTGTTTACAGGATTGGCGATTGTGGTCTACACCAACCACAAACCCTTTGAGCCCCGTGAACGCGACTATGCTTTCGTGGGTTCGTTCTATGTGTTTGCCATTTGGATCGGACTGGGCGTGATCGCCCTGTATGAATGGATGGGCAAGTACCGCAGTACCGTCACGGCGAGCGCTTTGACCATTTTGGCCCTGGGTGTGCCCACGCTCATGGCGGCCGAAAACTGGGATGACCACGACCGCAGTGACCGCTACACCGCCCGGGAAATTGCCAAAATGTACTTGGATAGCTGCGCTCCCAATGCCATCTTGTTCACCAACGGCGACAACGACACCTTCCCCTTGTGGTACGTGCAAGAGGTCGAAGGCTACCGAACGGATGTCCGAATCGTGAACCTCTCACTGCTCAATACGGACTGGTATATCGACATGATGAAGCGCACCTTCTACCTAGGAGATCCCGTACCCATCACGCTGGAAAAGAAGGACTACGTTCAGGGAACCCGCGATGTCCTCTACTTCCAAGACATGAATCTCCAAGGCCGTTGGTACGCCCAGGACTTCATCAACTATGCCTTGCGCAATGACGATGCCGTCTTCTTTACGGCCTTCCCCAACACGAAGAGCCCTAAGAAATTGCAGTACTTCCCCATGAAGAAATTCCGTGTCCCTGTCGATAAGACTGCGGTCATGGCGAACAAGGTGGTGCCCGCAGCGGACAGCAACCGCGTCGTGGACTTCATCGATTGGGATTGGAACGGGAATGTGATTGCCAAGCGCGATTTGGTTTTGATTGACCTGATTGCCAACAACGATTGGAGCCGGCCTATCTATTTCTCCACCACCGTGGGAAGCAGCGCAAGTTCGTTCTTTTGGCTGCAGAAGTTCTTTCGTTTAGAAGGATTGGCCTACCGTTTTGTGCCCGTCATGACCGAAACGTCGGGCAATGCCTACGACTTTGGTTCC
>Ga0115566_10000530_pt1 | contig 32981 bp, 27 predicted proteins | sample COGITO_mtgs_1204_3_FD_87173 | JGI IMG/M metagenome (GOLD analysis project Ga0115566, IMG submission 87173) | Pelagic marine microbial communities from North Sea - COGITO_mtgs_120405 | ecosystem: Environmental > Aquatic > Marine > Epipelagic | place: Germany:Helgoland, sampling site Kabeltonne...
CCTGTCATTATCTTTCATTTTTTCCATACAATTTTGTAAATCTAAAGATATCTGAACACCCTGTTCGTGACCTAGAACTTCCACTTCTGGAGGTTCATCACTTAAAACCTCAGTCTGTCTTGCTCTTAAATCTAAAAATAAGTTTCTAGCTATTGTATAAAGCCATGGCTCTATATTTTCTCCTTCAAATTGATCAATTCTCTCTAAAGCCTTTGTAAAGGTTTCTTGAGCTATATCTTGCGCCTCTTCTCTGTTCATAGTGAGCGAATAGCACCTGCTAAAGATTTTTTTTGTAAGAACTTCTCTTTCATTTTTATTATTGAGAATTTTCGTAAGTAGATCCACATCATCAATCTAACAAAGTAACCAAATATTGAAAAGATTTATCCATTTGTAGTCTTAACGAATAAGAAAGAAATTTGTTACAAATTTTTTTATATTTTCTTTGTAACAATTTCTCTTGTAGATCGTAAAACATATATGAATATAAATTTTACAAATCACTCTAAAGTCAGGATGCAACAAAGAGGAATATCTAAAACTGCTGTAGAACACATAATTAAACATGGCCACTGTCAATTTGATGGCCATGGAGGAAAAATTTATTTTATAAAAAGGAAAGATAGGAAATATCAGACATCGGACTTACCTAAAAGAAAATTTGAATCTATAAAGAAACAACTTAATGGATATGTAGTGCTTTCAGGGAATTCAGATGCGGTTCTAACAGTTGGACATAAATTTAGAAGGAGAAAAAATTGAAATGAAGAGCCTTGCCTATCTGCTTATGATTAGTTCTCTAATAAGTCTTATTCTCGTCAGTTTTGCATTCAGAGACTTTAGTTTAATGCTTACAGTTATGTTTGTTTATGTACTCATAGGATTACCTCTTTCAACTTACCTCATGATAAAACTGAATCGGTCATCTCAAATTAAATTTATTCTAGAAGAGACCGATCAGGATTGTGAATTAGTGAATAAATTTAATATTAACTCTTATTAGGAAAAGATATGAACAAAATAATTATTAGCTTGATTTTATCAAGTATCTTACTGTTATTTGCTGGTTGTAATGGAGATAAAAAAGCTAAATACCCACAAGAAAAAATAAAAGATATACCACTAATAATACTTCCTTCAGATTTTTTGAAGGGAAACTATATAGGGTTGATTCAATGCAAAACGCTTTATGAAATGCTCTCATTTACTGCTTATAGAAGATTGAACGAAGTTGATAATAAATATAACTCTTATGAATTCATTGAAAGTGAAGATTTCAAGAAGAATTGCGATCTTCATGAAGATCTAACAATCAGGTGTGAGTACATAGAAAAATTTAAGGAGAAATCAAACGAAATAGCCATCTCCCAAGATCTTTCAAGAGAAAACTTTTGGAATCAAAAAGATTTAGCAGAGTTTTACGCTGATAAGATGATGGAGTTTGCAATGATAGCAAATGCAGAAGAAGAGTCAGATAAAGAAAGGTTGGCTAAACTTCAAATTTCAGATGATCTTTCAACCTGTATGGACTACCGGGATTATGTGGATGGTAATCTTGCAGTAGGTATAGATTTAGAAAATCAGGAACAACTGGAAGAAATAAGTAAAAAAGATTTAAACGAATTGTCATTGAACGACCAAGCCATGATGTACCTATTAGGTAGAGGCGTAAAACAAGATTTTAAAGAAGCTGTCAGGTTATTCTCCATAATGGCTGAAGAAGGCAATGAATATGCACAAGCAAATCTAGGTCTAATGTATTCAGACGGAAAAGGAGTAAAGAAAGATTACGAGAAAGCACTCTATTGGTTCAAAAAAGCTGCGGAACAAGGAAATGCAGGTGCAACAGTGAGTCTAGGATTTCTTTATGCTAAAGGTCATGGAGTAGATAAGAATCCTGAGGAAGCAATGAGACTTTATAGGTTGTCTGCAGAACAAGGAAATTGGATGGCACAAAGAAATCTAGGCTATTTGTACAAGGACGGAGCAGATGTTCCAATAGATTTAGTGAAATCTTTCATGTGGTTTTTGCTAGCAAGTTCTAGTGGAGATAAAGTCTCAGAATCAGAGATAAAGGAGCTCAGAAATATGATAAACGATACCCAAGAAAGTCAAGGGCTTAAGATGGCAGAAAAATGTATATCTTCTGAATATTTAAATTGTGGTTATTCTTAAATATCCATCTTTATCTACTTCTAAAAACGTGATTGTCTCTGCATTCTTCTCCAAGAGTTATACTCTAAGATCTTCTTATCTTTTGTAAAAATTATGTAAACAAGAGTACAAATAATATAGGGACAGAGAATCAAAAAAATCAGCTTAGCTGTTATCTCATCTGGAAATCTAAGAAATAGATTCCATAAGAGAAAGAAACTGACATAAATAACACCAATAAATAAAATATTTCCAAACTTTTCAATCACTTACCCAATTAAAGCAGAAAAGTGACAAGAATGTTGGTTAAAGGCAAATTATCAAGAGAGGAAGTTAATTTATGATTTCATCTTTGATAAACCTCTAGAAATTCGTGATGGTCAGATTGGAACCGCACCATACGCCCTTCCTTATAGGCTTTTAGCTAATAGGGTTATCAAAAAAGACGGAATGGTGGAGCTAGGCGGGATCGAACCGCCGACCTCCTGCGTGCCACGCAGGCGCTCTCCCAGCTGAGCTATAGCCCCTAACGATCAAGATATTAATTTTTTTTCTTTTGTTGTATTAAAATTACCTATTCTCGTGGTTTAAAATTACCATGAGACGTTAAACTTAAACTAAAAAGTAATGCCAAAAATACCGAGAAACATCAAAGATACTAGTCTAAAGAATCTTGAAGTCTTAGACAATGATGCAACCGTATATTCTGATCCTTCAAGAAAAGGTTTTCTCGTGGAAATAAACTCTCAGGGAAGAATAATTTTTTCTTATGAATACAAGTTCAATAAGAACATTAGACAAATACCCCTAGGGACTCACCCTTCGGTATCGCTAGAAAAGGCAAGAAGTAAATGGCTTGAATCTTCAAAAAAAGTTTTAGATGGCAAAGACATATGGCTTTATGACAACGTTGAGACACTTGAAGAAAATAAACCAAAAGATCTAGAGGAAGTGACCAGAATATTGTCTGAAAGTGAGATTCTCTTATTTTGGAAAAAAATAGACAGCATCAATCGATTGAGTGCCATAACAAAACTGGCGTTAAAACTTATACTCTTAACAGGAATTAAAAAAGAAGATCTTTTAGTGGCGACATGGGATGACATCAATATCAAGAAAAGATCTTGGGATTTACATTCTAAAAAAGAAATTTTTCTTAATTCACTTTCTGTTGAACTCTTATTAGAAATACAAGATTTTGAACACCATACGGCATACAGTAATACTGCTCTTAAACAGGCAATCATCGCAAGCAATAATAAAGTAATTAATCTAAGCCCAAGAACTCTAGACCGAGCTTTAAATGATAAGGGGTGTCAAAGATTGGGGATTGACCCCTTTACGCCTAATGATCTTGCCGAAACACACAAAAGATTAATTGAAGAAAATGAAAAAATGATTGCCACTTTTGGTGAGGACAATAAGGAATATATTTCTGAATATATAAAAAGTTTGGTTGGTAATTAATTAAGAGCTTCTTTTTGACTGACGTAAGCCTTGTGTATTAAAAAGAAACTCGATGTAAAAAGAACACTGGCCATTAAACTGTTAGCAAAGAACGGTAAACCCATTGTAAAAGAGCTGAAGAGACCTACGACAGTTTGATCATACATTGGGGACCCCAGCCAAACTCCAAAATTTGTTACAAGAAAAAAGAGGGTTGGGTTCAGTACGGATAATGTTAAAACCCTAGAAAAGACAGGAAGGTGAAGAATATAACTAAATAAACTAATAAGAGTAAAACCACCATAAACCCAGAACATTTGCCCATGAAAACCTATGATTAAATCCGAGATGAACATAACGGAAATTGGCAGCAGCATACCAAGCTTATCTTTTGATATAAAAGGAAGAAAAATTACAGCTGCTATTAATGGTGTAAAATTTGGCGGGTGAGGAACCAGCCTACTTAATACGAATAAACCGATAAAGAATAAAGTTCCTTTTAAAATATTCATAAAGTAATTTTAAACCATAAACACGAAGAAAAATATGATTCATGATAATTCCCAATCTAGACCTAAAGCGCCATTAATTGATATCGATGGTTTTAATTGCCCTTCTGGTGGTGATAGTTTTTTTTATAAAACATTAGATGGAGTTAATTTAAGGATAGCAATATGGAATGAAACTTCTAGTAAAGGAACCATACTCCTCCAGTCAGGTAGAACTGAGTTCATAGAGAAGTATTACGAAGTGATTCAAGAATTCATTAATAGAGGTTTCTGTGTAGCCTTGATGGACTGGAGAGGCCAAGGTTTATCGGAACGCGTGGCAAAAGATATTCGTATAGGTCATGTTGATGATTTTAGTGATTACGATTCTGATTTTGAAGAAGTTATTAGAAAGATATATCAAGACAGTTGTCCGAAGCCTTGGATTGCTGTGGGCCATTCAATGGGAGGCTGTCTTGTGGCTTCAAATGCTGCAAAAAATACAGATTTATTTGATGCGATAATCCTCTGCGCTCCGATGTTATCTTTGCAGATGCCTAATTTAATAAAAAAACTTATTCATGTCTTAGGATTCATGACAAAAATTGGTTTAAAAGAGAAAGTCCTTGCCAGACCAGAGTGGCATGAAGATGAAGGATGGCGTGAAAATCCTTTTACAGAGAATCAAGTAACTTCCGATCCAATAAGGTATGAAAGGACAATGAAGCTCCTTAGAGAGCACGAAAAACTTGCGATAGGAGGTTTGACTGTTGGTTGGGTTTACGGTGCTTTAAAGCGGACAAAAGAAATGAATTCCCCTGGTTGGATAAAAAAGATCGAACAGCCTCTATTATTACTGAACGCAACCAGAGATAAGCTGGTGAACCCAAAAGAGAATAAAAAGATATGCAGTCAATGCGATACAGCGACCATAGAAGACATAGACGGTGAGCATGAAATCTTAATGGAAACTGATTTGATAAGAGAACAAGCCTGGAATGCTATAGATGAATTCCTTAAAAAAACTCTATGAAAATACTTTAATAGCTTTCTCAATCCTCTCAATAACAACCTTACGACCTAAAACTTCTGCGGTTTTATCTATGGAAGGTGAATTCGTTGAGCCGGTCAGTGCTATGCGCAAAGGCAACCCGATCTTACCAAAACCAACCTCGTGCTTAGATAAAATCTGTTCGATACTTAGCTGGATATCATGGGATTTCCATGAAGCGATATTTTTGAGCTCTACTAATAATTCGGTCAACAAATTAACGGCTTGCTCATTAATAAATTTATTCATTGCCTTCGAATCGTAATCTTCTACTTCTTTAAAGAAATATTCTGATTCTTTAGAAAAATCATTCATCAAAGAACATCGATCCCTTATTAGTTCCAACACGTTAAGTGAATATTCATCTTCTGAAAATCCTGAATTCATATTGATTAATTGTGAAAGTAAGAGTTCAGAATTAACTTTTGAAATGTATTCTTTGTTAAACCACGATAATTTTTCTATAGAAAAGGCTGAAGGTGAGTTATTTATATTGCCTTCTTTAAACTTACTTATTAACTCTTCATGATCAAATAATTCTTGATCGCCATATGACCATCCAAGTCTTACTAAATAGTTCTTTAAAGCTTCAGGAAGAACTCCGAGTTGCTGATATTCTGAAACGCCCACTGCACCGTGTCTTTTAGATAAACGCTTTCCGTCTTCTCCTAAAATCATAGGAACATGTCCGTAAACCGGTTCTTTTGCTTGAAGAGCTCTAAAAATATTGATCTGTCTTGGTGTGTTATTGATATGATCATCTCCCCTGATGACGTGAGTGATGCTCATTTCCATGTCATCAACCACCACACAAAGATTATAAGTGGGGGAGCCATTGCTTCGAATTAAAATCAGATCGTCCAATTCATTGTTGGAAATTTCAATCACTCCCTTAACCAGATCATCGAATTGAACGGAGCCTTCCTGAGGGTTGCTGAATCTAACTACCGTATCAGACCCTTCAATAAGGCGTAGCTCTCTGCACTTACCATCGTATTTAGGTTTCAATCCTTCTTTTTGTTGTTCTGTTCTGAGTTTGTCGAGTCTCTCTGGAGAACAATTACAAAAATAGGCTTGATTGGAATCAATCAATTGTTGCACAGCCAAAAGATGCTTCTCTTTATTATCTGATTGATAAAAGACTTCATCGTCAAATTGAATGTCCATCCATGAAAAACCATCAATTATTGCCTGGGTGTGTTCTGGTTTTGATCTTTCAAGGTCTGTATCTTCAATCCTTAAAAAACACTCTCCTTGATGGCTCTTAGCAAAGAGCCAAGCAAATAAAGCGGTCCTTGCACCTCCTATGTGCAAAACGCCTGTAGGGCTAGGAGCAAACCTTGACTTAACTTTATTCTCCATCTGTTGTGCTCAACCAGTGAGGTTTAACTCCTGTTTCATCTTCCATTTTTTTTAAATAAACCTGATTGGCCTCTTTTTCTTTACTCGTTAGACTTATAACAAGTGGTCTGATGCCTTCGTGCAAAAGTTCTTTTTTTTCATCTTCAATGTCTTCTGCATTGCTTTTAGTGTCAGATTCAAAGTCTAGAGCGCTTTGGCCGCCTGTCATTGCCAGATATACATCACCAAGAATTTTGGAATCCAATAAAGCTCCGTGCAGCTCTCTATCGTATCCACCCACTTCGTATCTACCTACAAGGGCATCCAGACTATTTCTCTGCCCTGGGTGCTTTTCTCTAGCAATCTGTAATGTGTCGGTAATTCTTTCAACTATTGAGGCAATAGGAGGATTTTTCTTTGCAATCAATTTAATCTCATTATTGAGAAAGCCCACATCAAACTCAGCGTTATGAATAAGTAGTTCACTGTCTTTAATAAATGCAATAAAGTCTTCATAAACTTCTTGAAAATGAGGTTTATCTTTTAAAAATTCCGTTGTTAGTCCGTGCACTCTCAAGGCACCTTCATCACTGTCTCTGCCTGGGTTAAGGTAAACGTGAAACTCTTCTCCAGTAAAACGTCTGTTAATAATTTCCACACACCCTATTTCAATAACTCTATGGCCTGATTTAGGATCCAGTCCAGTTGTCTCTGTGTCTAAGATAATTTGTCTATTCATACTAAAGCTCTTCAACTCCTTTATTGGCTAGCATGTCAGCTATTTCATTTTCTCTATGGCCACTATGGCCTTTTACCCATTTCCAAGATATAACATGTCGAGAAGATTGAACATCCAGTTCTTGCCATAAATCTTTATTTTTTACCGGTTTTTTTGTAGAGGTTTTCCAATCATTTTTTTTCCAATTTTGTAACCATTTAGTTATTCCATCTTTCACGTAACCAGAGTCAGTGGTAAGAGTGAGATCTGAAGGCTCTTTGAGATATTTCAAAGCTTTTATTGCTGCCATCATCTCCATTCTGTTATTGGTTGTCTCTTTTTCTCCTCCCCAAATTAACTCTTCATGATCATTTATGCGAATAATAGCGCCCCATCCGCCATCACCTGGATTGCCCTTACAGGCTCCGTCTGTAAAAATTTCTATATTACTCATTTCAAATGTTAGATAATTGTATTACAGATAAGCTAACTAATCTGGCTTACTAAGTGTAAAATCTACTTTTTATTATGAATAAAATAATTCCCATAAAGGCATTTTCTGATAATTATGTTTGGACAATTATCAAAGGCGATGAAGCTATTGTTGTCGATCCAGGAGATCCAAAACCGGTTGCTGATAAATTACAGGAACTAAATCTTTCTCTAAAACAAATTATCATAACTCATCATCATTTTGACCATAGCGGCGGTATAGAAGAGCTTCAAAAGACTTTTGATTGTCCGGCTTATGGACCTGCAGGAGGTCATATCAAGGGCATTACTCACCCTTTAGACGATAATGAGCATTTTGAAGTTTTTGACCAATATTTTATGGCCATGGCAACGCCAGGACATACCGATGATCAACTGGCTTATTTTTGCGATTCGGTACCTAACCCTGTTCTCTTTTGCGGTGATACGCTTTTTGCTGCTGGTTGTGGAAGATTATTTGAAGGTACACCTAAGCAGATGCATGAATCTCTATCAAGATTTGCTGCTCTTCCGCTTAATACTTCTGTTTATTGCGGTCATGAATACACTGAATCAAATCTTAATTTTGCACTTGAAGTAGAACCAAATAATCAAGACGTTATAAAAAGAATAGATGAAGTAAAGAATCTAAGAGAAAATAATCAAGTCACTCTGCCTTCCACAATAGAGCTTGAACTTAAAACCAACCCTTTTATGCGATGCGATCAAGAAAATGTTATTCAAGCTGCTAAAAATTACTCTGCCGGTTCAGGTGAATCACCCACAGAAGTACTAGGAACAATAAGAGACTGGAAAGACAACTTTTAGAAGGCTATGAAAATACCTCTTTTTTGGATCTTTTTTCTTTTTGTGGGATGTGCTTCGATTGAAGCCAATAAAATTGATCTGGTTTCTGATGCAGAAATCTCCTCAGAGCCTCCTAAAATTATAGAACTAATAATCGATGAAACTCCATTTGATCTTTGGGATAGTATTCGTAGCGAACTGACCTTAAAGATACCTCAAGATTATGCAGAGGCTGATGTTTACAGAAATAGATTTAAAAATAATCAACATGCGGTTAATAGAATTAGTAAATCAGGACAACGTTATCTGTATCACACGGTTAAAAGAGCTAAGGAACTGGGTGTTCCAATGGAACTCGCCCTCCTCCCTTTTGTAGAGAGTGAGTTTGATCCCTACGCTCAATCCTTTTCTGGGGCTACTGGCATATGGCAATTTATGCCGGCTACTGGAAAAGAATGGGGATTAAAATCTAATTGGTGGTATGAAGGAAAGAGAGATGTGATTGCTTCAACCGAGGCTGCTTTTGGTTTTCTAATATACTTAAATGAGAGGTTTGAAGGTGATTGGTTGCTTGCAATGGCAGCTTACAATACAGGCTTAACAAGAGTAAAGAGAGCAATAAGAAAGAATGAAAGAGCCGGAAAACCAACTGATTTCTGGTCTCTTGATTTACCAAAAGAAACCTCAGCTTACGTTCCTAGATTACTTGCGCTTTGTGAACTCATAAAAAATCCAGAAGCTTATTCAGTTAGCCTTCCCTCCATAGCTAACCGGCCCTATTTTGTAAAAGTAAACACTCCAGGACAAATAGACCTAATGCAAGCAGCAGATCTTGCAGGAATGACACCAGAAGCAATCTACGAACTCAACCCTGGTTTTAGTCAATGGGCTACCGATCCAAGCGGTCCTCATTACTTGCTTTTGCCAACAGGAGTTGCTGATAGATTCACCTTACAACTTTCTTCGTTGGAAGAAATTGAACTAGTGCAATGGGATAGGTACAAAATAAGAAGAGGAGATAATCTGACTAAGATAGCTGCTAAATACAGTATTGAAGTTCCTATCTTGAAAGAGATCAATCAAATAGATAATGATGTAATTTATGCAGGTCAAGAAATCATGGTTCCTCGTGGTCCAGCCTGGGAAACAACTTTTACTCCTAAAGCAAGAACTTACAAGGTAACTAAAGGCGATAGTTTTTGGGGAATTTCTAAACAATTTGGTGTGACCATCCAGGATATTGTAATGTGGAATGCTCTGGAACTAACCGACCCCCTTCAGATTGGTCAAGAAATAAAAATCTTTTCAAAATATGAGAGGGCTAGAGGAAAAACGCCAAACAAGAAAACTCGTACTCTTTTATACCCAGTTAAGTCTGGCGATACTCTTTATAGGATTGCAAATAGATTTAATGTCTCTATAAAAGAAATACAAAGCTGGAATGAGATAAAGTCACCTGAAAGAATTTACCCAGGACAAGTGTTAAAAATAGTATTGCAAGCTGGAATTCAAACTTAATCTTAAGGACCCGAACGAGGATCAAGGGCATCTCTAAGGCCGTCCCCTATAAAATTTAAAGAAAATAAAGTTAAAGAAAAAGTTAAAGAAGGAAATACCAATAACCACCAGTACTCTTCCATAGAAACAGCACCATCTCTGATTAAAATTCCCCATGAGCTTAAAGGCGCCTGTACACCTAATCCAAGAAAACTTAAAAAAGCTTCTAATAACATTATTTGAGGGACAGTCAGGGTTGCATAAACAATTACTGGCCCGATGGCATTTGGTATCAAATGTCTGAATATTATATTCACTTTTCTAACACCCATAGCCTCCGCTGCAAGAACAAACTCTTGCTTGCTTAACCCCATCACTTGACTTCGTACTATTCTGGCCATGGTTAGCCACTCGACTGCTCCAATCGCCATGAACAGGAGGATTAAATTTCTTCCAAAGATCACCATTAAAAGAATTATTAAAATAATGAAAGGTATTCCATAGAGAACATCTACTATTCTCATCATAATTGCGTCCGTCTTACCTCCAATAAAACCTGCAATGGTTCCCCACATAACACCTATGACCAAAGCCACTACAGTAGCTAAAAAACCCACCATCAGAGAAATTCTACTTCCGTACATCATTCTGGTTAATAAATCCCTTCCTAAAGTATCTGTGCCAAGTAAATGATCAGATGAAGGAGGTGAAGGACCAAGATCTAAATCTTGGAAAGCATAGTCATAAGGTGCTACCCAAGGTGTGATAATTGCAATAAATAAAATAATAAATATATAGATACAACTAAAAAAAGAGAGCTTGTTAGAAATCAGTCGCCCAATTGCTTCTCTAAAGAGGCTAGGTTGATTAACTTCCATTTATTGTCTTAATTTAGGATTGATGCTTGCAGCAATTACATCTGATAATAAGTTGAATGAAATAATTAGGCATGAAAAGAATATGGAAGAGCCTAATATCATCGTGTAATCACGATTAAAAGCTGCTTCAACGTAAAACCTTCCTAAGCCTGGAATACCAAAAATTGTCTCAACTACAAAAGAACCAGCTAATAAGCCTGCCATAGCTGGTCCCAAAAAAGCGATAACCGGTGTTAGGCCTGCTCTCAATGCATGAATTATAACCACCCTAAATTCACTCAAGCCCTTGGCTCTTGCGGTTCTAATAAAGTCTTGATTTAGAACTTCCAACATTCCTCCTCTAGTTAATCTTGCACAATAAGCCGCGTAAGCCGTCCCAAGTGTCACTGTGGGTAATATCTTGTCGCCAGGAATATCTCCCCAGCCACCTACGGGCAGCCATTCTAACCAAATACCGAAAGTTAAGATTAAGGAGGGGCCTAGAATAATAGAAGGCACACAGATCCCGAGCATGGCTGTTGTCATTGGAACATAGTCGTAGGCTGTGTTCGGCTTTAAAGCTCCTAATATCCCCGCACTAACACCCAATAAAAGAGCAAATATAATTGCGTAAACCGCCAATTCAAATGTAATAGGCAATCCGGTCATTATTAATTCTGTTACAGACCTGCTTGGGTATCTGAAAGATGGACCAAAGTCTCCTTGAACCACTCCTAATAGATAGTCTGAGTATTGTTCCCATAAGGGTGCATCGAGGTTGTATTTCGCATTAAGTTTGGCTAAAACTTCTGGTGTTACAGCCTTCTCAGCATCGAAAGGGCCTCCAGGTGCTGAATGAACCATGAGAAATGTTAATGTAATGACTGCTAAAAGTACTGGTAGAGCCGTTCCCAATCTCCGCAGAATTAATTCAAACATTTTAATTCTCTATAGAAACAAATTGATAAGGATGAGAATCTAATAAATTAGGATTCCAGCCTTTAACACTTTCATGCAACATATATATTCGTGTATAAGTGTAGACAGGGATAATTGGAAGTTCATCCATTAAAATCTCTTCTGCTTCATACAAGAAATCAAATCTTTGTTTTTGTGAAGTTGATTTAGCTGCTTCGACCAAAAGGCTATCGTATTTCTGATTGGACCAACCCGTTTGATTATTGCCTCTTCCGGTTACCATCATATCCAGAAAAGTTTTTGGATCATGGTAATCACCTATCCAACCAGCACGTGAAATAGAGAAATCGCCTACGGATTGTCTGGACAAATACACCTTCCAGTCTGTATTAGCCAGAGTCATGTTTATTCCAAGATTGGTCCTCCACATCTGCTGTACAGCTTGAGCTAACTTCTGATGGCCTTCACTTGTGTTATACAGTAATTCAAAATTAGGAAAAGATCCTTCTTCGTAGCCAGCCTCTACAAGAAGCTCTTTGGCTCTTTCAGGATTAAATTCCAATGAGGTAGGAGGATAATAACCATTAGGGTCTGGAGGTGTAAAAGAAAACGCAGGGCTTTGACCTCCCTTTGAAACTTTTTCTACAATCTGTTTTCTATCCAATGCTAAAGATAGGGCTTGTCTGACAAGTTTGTTATCAAAAGGTGCCCTCTCGGTGTTGAATCTGTAGTAATAAGTACCGTAATAAGGATCTATATGAATGGTATCCGGATACTGCTCTCTGTAGACTTCTACCTTTTCTGGTGGGACGGTAGAGGTGACATGTAACTGGCCAGACCTGAACATTAAATCTTCTCTAGAAGTATTGTCTATAGGAAAAAAATGAATCTCATTTAATTTCACGTTTTCTGCATTCCAATAATTGTTACTTTTTTTAACAGTAAGAACTTTGTTTAATTTCCATTCGTTAAGAGTAAAAGGACCATTTCCAATAAAATTTCCTGGCCTGGTCCACTGACTGCCTATGGTGTCTATAGAGCCGAACTTCTCTATTGTAGGTTTGTGAACCGGTCTCGTAGTGTAGTGTGCTAGCAAGCCAATAAAATAGGTTGCTGGGTTCTTTAATTTAACTTCAAGCGTTTTATCATTTATAGCTTTAACCCCTACGAGGTTAAAATCTTTAATGATACCTTTATTAAATTCCTCTGCGTTCACCACGTCATAGAGCATGTCTGGATATTTTGAGCCCAAACTTGGAATTAACATTCTCTTCCAGGCATAGACAAAATCATCAGCAGTTACAGGATCTCCATTAGACCAGAGTGCTGTAGTTCGGATATTAAAAGTATAAGTTTTACCATCACTTGATATATCCCAACTCTCTGCTACTCCTGGGAGTGGATCCAATCCTTCTGGATGCCTTATCACTAAGCCCTCTAGAAGAGCCATTAATATATGACTTTCAGGAACGCCTGTTACAACGTGCGGGTCTAAATCTTGAGGTTCAGTACCATTACCCATATACAGAATGGAATCTAAATGGGCTCTGGAGACAGGAGTCTCAGAAGGTCCGCAACTAATAAGAACTAAAGGAAATATAAGAAATAATAATCTTAATCTCATCATGGTTTATTTATGAAGGTTTAATTTAAGTGTTTATTAAAGAATTCTAATATGCTCATGCTGTGGTTATATCTAATATCTTCATCAAAATAACCATGACCCTCTTTTTTAATCCAAAGCGTCTGATGATCAATGCCTAACTTATTAAGTTTTTGCGAAAATAATACTGCATCTTCATAAGGTGCTCTTATGTCATTTTCGCCATGAATTATAAAGAAAGGTGTTGTTAATTTTTCCGCATTATAGGTAGGCGACATTTCTTTGTGCCTCTCCTCATCTGTTCCTAATCTGATCTTAAGCTGAGGCTTACCACCTCTTGAAGCTTGGATATCTCCTTTACTATTCATTAGAGTTATAAGGTCATAAACACCGACATCACTGATTGAGCATTTGAATAAGTCAGGTTCCATGATGACGCTCTGTGTAGCTGCATAACCGCCGTAACTTGCTCCGTATATACAAGCTCGATTTATATCAATAAGTCCCTCTTTAGCTAAGTACCTCATACCATCAAAAACATCATTAAGAACCCCATCCCAATTGCCCCTTATGTAACGCATATACTCAAGTCCATAGCCTCCGGAGCCTCTATAATTAACTTGAAGAACATTAAAACCTTCTGAAGCCAACATTTGCACGGTAGGGTCAAAACCCCACCTATCCTGTACTCCATCAGGACCTCCATGAGGGTGAACTATAGTAGGAGAATTAAAGGATTCACCTTTTTTACTTTTCGTGAGGTACCCATAAATCATTGAACCATCTTTTGCAGGAAATGATATTGGATCCATGGAAGACAGGTTTTGGTAATCAATGCTCCCCCATCCTTTTCCTAAAGCTCTGGCTTTATTGTTATTAAAATCATACAAGAAAAAGATTCCTGGATTTGTGTCTGAACTAACCCTCAGGGTAGCTTTTGTTTCATCATCAGAGAGAGCTGTAACGCCTACACTGCTTCCAGGAAATTGAGCGTATAAAGTTCTTCTTTTTTCTTTGTATTTATTTACACCTTTGAAGAAAACTGAAGCCGGATATCCACCTTCAAGAAATCTAGCACCGTAAACAACACCCTCATCATCTACATGTGCATACAGAATATTATTTATTTTATTCCTATAAAGGAGTTTTCTTTTGCCCGTTCTTAAATTAGTTTCGTAAACCCCAGATACATCCTTATCAGCCGTTTCTATAGTTGTCAGAGTAGAAGAATCTTTATTAAATGATACTAACTCTAATATTTCATCCCATTCAGTTGTCTTCCAAAAGGTCCAATCTTTATTAAATATTTTCTTTTTTTCTGACTTAGCTGTAACTTCTACGCAATCTACTGAGGATCTTGCACATGCAGAACCCGTAAAAAATTCAGCAGGTAGATTTTTGTTATAAATGTAAATCTCAATTCTATAAGTATCAGGATTAATTCCTATAACTGCTACCACATTGCCTTTCGCATCAAATGTATATTGAGGCTGTCTTACAGGTGAAGCCACGTATTTATCTAACTTACCGTCGTAAATATTTACCTTATAGACGTTGTTAAACATAGAAGAACCATAGAACTGGGCCAGTATATGTTCTTCATCATCAGGAAGCATATGAACCATCTGAGCTGGTTTCTTCGGATCATCTTTTACCGTTTTACTCGAACGTTTTGCATTACGTCCTGTTAGCATAATAGCCTTAGAACCATCAATGTTGACAGCGTACAAATCGCCGGTCTGTAAGAGCCTATTTTCGCCTGCCCTCTTCGTTAATCTAGTAAACAAGAGTCTTTCATCATTAAGCCAATCAAAACTTCCAATTTCACCTTTTTTTATAAATTTATGGTTATAAATAAGTTTGTTTGTTTCAAGTTCTATTACAGAAACCATCCTCTCATCATTCACTTGCCTTAAAACTCCAATCATCTGGCCATTAGGAGAAATTTGTATATCAAATACATCTGGCAATTGTGAAAAGTTTTTCACGTTTTGATTTACCTCTGCGGAAAATAAATTTGTCACAAACAACATCAATATCCCTATCTTTAAAATCTTACTCATATTATTTAATCCTTTTTACTCTTATGGCTATTTTTTTATCAACAACCTTTAAACTGTAACCGCTAACGAAACCTTCAGATATCTTGACTGTCTGACCTTCTTTCAATCTAACCCTTCTAATCTTTTCTACACTTCTCCAGGTTTGTCCATTATCAAGTACCACCAGTAAATTATAGTTATTTTGAAGTTTTAGTCTGGTTATTTTAGAAGTTATTTCCAGTACTTCTTTTTTCTCTTTTTTAGTAAGCCCAAAATTTTTGACTTGCTCTTTTACCTTTTGAGTAATGGTTTTTCTCTGGGACTTGGAGACTTTAGCGGCTTGAGGTTCTTCAGTAATCTTATTTGCAGATTCAGTGACAAGATCAAAGCAAGCTAATCTTTTTTCGTTTTCTTCAATCTTAATGCAATCTTCAATGGTGCTATTTTCTGAATAAATTGCTGATCCAAAACCTATCAAAATAAATAAGAAATATCTTTTCATGCGTTTATTGTAAACAAAAAAAAGGGTTGCATACAGCAACCCTTTTCTTAATGGTTCTAACTTAGTAAGTTAGTTTAAAACCTACTTGGAAATACCTTCCAACTACGTCATAGGTATTCTGAGGAGTGTTGATTTGGGGATCAACAAATCCAAAGAAGTCCTTGTAGTAAGGAGGATCTCTATCAAATAAGTTACTAATTGTAAGATTCATATTGTAGTGCTCTGTAAAGCTATAACCAATATTTAGATTGGATATATGGTAATCAGGCACTGAATATATGTCAAAAACCTCTTGCTGCCATCCATCAGGAAGAGCGCTTCCGTAAGGAGGTTCAGCAAAATACTCTTTCACAGTTTCAGAAGTATCAATACCACTTAAGAATCTTGTGGTTAGACCTATACGCCAGTCATTTTTGTAGTACCTTAAAGAGAGCGTTATACGATCTCTGTTAAAGCAAGACTCACCAAAATCGTACAAGCGCCTACGTAGTCATCACTGACTCCACTGGCATCTACAGTTACGTTTTCTTTGAAATGCGTTCCAATAACATCAACTTCTAAACTTCCACCTACTAAGCTTAAGTCTTCAAAAGTCATGTTCACTGAATAATCAACACCTCTAAATCTATCCATAGATTCACTGTTAATATAACCGTATTCTACAGAGTTAACATCACCGCCATAAGATCTGCTTACTAATGCACAGAAGTCCTCACGGCCATTCTTATAACATTGGTTTAAAGCATTCTGACTACCAGAACCTACAACAGCATTTTCAATTTCAAGTGTGAATGAATCTACAGCCATCTTGAAATTAATATTTTCAAGCACTTCTATTGAAGTGGGCTGCCAAACAACACCAAAAGTTTCATTTGTACCATTCTCAGGTATTAGAGTTGGGTTACCAACACTAAAAGCTAAGATTTGATTATTTGAAGTTGCCCAAGTCGCGGTATCTAGACCTTCTTTAGCACACTGTACTTTAGTCATTGCTTGTTCTTCAGCAGTATAAGTTTGTTGAACGTTTTGTTCACAAGGATCCACATACGTTGGGAAGCCTCCTCCACCACCGAAGTTTAAGTCAGCGATTGTTGGGGCCTTATATGAACTAGAAGATGTAGCACGAACTGTTATGTCGTCTATTGGCTTCCACTTCATAGCTATTCTATCAACAGTGTCACTTGCGAAATCACTATAAGAAGTGTGTCTGTAAGCAGCATCTATTGTTAGTTCTTCGAATCCAGTTACATCAGCTAACAGAGGAATGGATACTTCACCGTAATAATCACGGTTAGAGTAACTACCTTCTGTAGACAATCTTGGGTTTCCTGAAGAGTAACCAGCTTCTGTCAAAGCATCTACTTTTTCAGCACCACTCAAGTCAGAAATATCAAAACCAACAGCAGCCATTATTGAGCCCGCTGGTAATTCTGCTAATTCTATATTTGCTATGTTTCCTGAATAGCCCTTGTAGATAGTACCGGTTCTGTTTAACTGATTGAATCTAATGTAATCAGCAGCTTCAGCAGTAATACTATTACCACCAAACATGTTCAAAGGAACACAACCCAGTTTACGAGCTACTGCATCTACACAACGGTAACCAACACCATTCACTTGAACACCAGCGCCTAATTCAGTATCTAACGCTCTTTCTACACGAATCATGTTGATGTAGTTTTCAGTTAGTTGAGTTGAACTAAACTCTTGGTAAGTGTGGTATAGCTCCCAATCAGCATCTGCTAATCTTTCAAACGTTCCAGAAGCACCAAATACATATCTGAATGTATCGGCTTCTTGGCTAAATTGTCTTGGGCCTACATCAAGCATTCTTTTTCTGTATGCAAGATCTTCACCGAATGGATTAAAAGGGTTAGCGGCAGGGATTGTCATTCCGTAAGTGAACTGAGCACCACTACCCATTGGAACAGGGGCCATCATTAGGTCTGATTTTCTTTTCGAAGCGCCTATTTCAAAATCTAAAACTACACCGCTTTCTAATTCGAAAGTACCTGCAGACCATGCTTGATAGTTTTCTCTTCCACCAAGTAATTGCATCCACTCACTGTAGTTATACATTCCTCTATTATTTTGAGGGTCACCAGGACCGTTACCAGAATACTGCCACCAGTTAAATGCTGATGGAGTTCCGTTAGGACCTACGCCATCAAACATGGATTTAGATCCAGTTGATGTATAAAACCTTCCAGTAGGAATAAAAGTTGATGCTCCACAAGAAGCTCCGTCTCCTAAGTTATCACCGGGGTTACCGTGACCAGGAACGTAAGCTTGGAAATAAAGCATGTAATCAGGTTCTAATCTAGGGCAGAAAGAGAAATCTCTATCCCACATATCTAAGCTGTCATTTTTAGAAGCTGATACTGTAGCAACAATATTCCCACGCTCTCCAGCAGACCCGAATGCCACTGATATTAGATCTGATTTAGCATCACCTTGGTTAGATGAACCTTCGTTAGCCATTAGCTCGAAGCCTTCAAACTGTCGTAATTTAATGTTAAGTACTCCAGAAATAGCATCTGAACCATAAACAGCTGATGCGCCGTCTTTTAGAACTTCAACTGAATCTATAAGAGCTAGAGGAAAAATCTGCATATCTACAGCACTTCCCGTACCAGTTCCTGAAGGAGCAACACGTCTACCATTAATAAGAGTAAGCAATCTTTCAGAACCTGCTCCTCTGAGGTTGAACTCAGTTGTTCCAGAGTTACCATTATTGATAGATCTCTGATTTGACGCTAAGTTAGCTGAAGGTAGTTCAAGTAGGAAGTCTCCTATGTTGTTCTTACCAGCATCTAAGATGGTCTGGACTGTGTAAACTTCTACTGGGCCAGTAGAATCGTAATTTGATGTTCTTTTAATCCTTGAACCCGTAACAATTACTTCTTCGATGTCAGAAGATTCTTCTTCTTCATCGGCAGAAAAAATTGTAGACGAACCAAAAGATAAAAGAGCAATTATGGAAAAACCTATACTAGATTTTATCCAAGTTGAATAACTTTTATTCATAATTAATCCCCAAAATATTAAAAAAATATTAAAAATAATCCCTAAAAAAATAAGAACATATTCATTAGATTATTCTTAAAATAACTAAAGAAACCCCCTCATTTATTAAGGATTGCCCTCACACAGTAATTAAAAAAACCTTGAATATCAACAAAATAGTGATTTTTTTAATATGAATTTTAAAATCAATTATCACAATAATATAAGCACTTTAATAAATTTGATCACAAAAATTCTTTTAAGAGACTAAAATACAACTCAATAATAAAAAAATTATGTTAAAAGATAAAAATATATTGATTGTTGGGGTTGCAAATAAACACTCTATTGCTTCTGGTATAGCTAAATCTATGGCTTCTTTTGGAGCTAATCTGGCTTTCACCTATCAGAATGACAGATTAAAGGATAATGTTGTAAATTTAGCCAACGATTGGGGTTCAGATATTTGCTTGCCATGTGATGTGGCTGAAGATTCTCAAATTAAAAGTACATTCAACCAGCTGTCTGACATATGGGATGGCCTGGATTGCATAGTTCATGCAGTTGGTTTTGCTCCAAGAGAGGAGTTGGATGGAGATTTTATAGATGCAACTACTCGTGAAGGCTTTAAAGTAGCCCATGATATAAGTAGTTATAGTTTTATTGCATTGGCTAAAGAAGGACGATCTATGATGCAAGGGAGAAAGGGCTCCTTGCTTACACTGTCTTATTTGGGTTCTCAACGAACCCTCCCTAATTACAATGTAATGGGTCTTGCAAAGGCAAGCTTAGAGGCCAGCATAAGGTATTTAGCTGTTTCTGCTGGAAAAGAAGGTCATAGAGTAAATGGTATATCTGCTGGCCCCGTTAAAACTTTAGCTGCCTCAGGCGTAAAGAATTTTAGAAAAATGCTATCTTATAATTCAGGAAGAGCTCCTCTTGGAAGAAATATAACTACAGAAGAAGTTGGCAATACAGCTTCTTTTCTATCTTCAGATATGGCCAGCGGTATTACAGGTGAACTTGTTTATGTAGACGCAGGCTTTAATATAACCGCAATGGGATCTATCGAAGAAGCTAGCCCTTAAAACTTTCTTATAATTACTGCTGCGTTCTGAGAGGTAACTTGCAATTCTGAAAGCTCCGAGATATTTCGTTCTTCATTGATGAAACCTTTAAAAGCCTCTTTTTCTTCAGTTGTAGTTTCAGATTGTTTTTCATTAACTGCTTTGAGCTTATAAATAATAGCATCTCCATTCTCTAATCTAGAAGCACCATGTGCGGTCTTTATATTCGCTCTTGGTAGATTAAAGATATCGTATACAACCGGACGTGAGAGCAAGGAACTGGTTCTGCTAATATCCTTATAGCTTTCTAACGCAACGGCCTGTTCATCTGCTATCTTAGAAAAATCTGTTCCTTGATCTAAACTCTCAACAATCTTTTTTATGATTACATCTAACTCTGATTGTGCCAGCTTACCTTTATAAAATTCTTCAGCTTCTGATTTAACCTGTTCGAATGATTTTGTAGTTTCAGGCTTATAATCTTCTAAATAAAGCACAAAAGCTTCTCCTTCTCCAATCTCTATCAACTCAACAGAAGGATTATTTATAAATTCTACATTTTCAAATAGTAATTCTAAGATTTTATTCCTGTCCAGATTTTGGGGTACTGAGTCTTTAGAGAAATAGTCAGCAGATTTAACCAATAAGTTAAACTCTTTGCCAATGGCATCAATTTCATTGAGCGAAAAAGTTAAATCAGAAATTTGATCCAACAGTTCAATAAACTCATTATTTGCAAGGTCTTGTTTTATAGTGTCAGAAATTAAACCTCTCTTATTTTCATAAGTTAAAGGTATTGGTTTCTGTATTTTTGTTACCATCAATAAATGAACGCTACCTTCTAGCTCTACAGGAAGACTGATCTCACCCTCCTTCATTGATGCAATGGCATTTTCAAACTCAGGAGGCAAGACAGACCCATCTGTAACTCCCAGATCTCCTCCAGTGTCTTTCGTACCTTCGTCATCGGAATATTGTTTGACGAGGTCCATAAAATTAGATCCTTCTTTAATCTCAGAGACAAGGCTTTGAGCCAATATCAACGCATCATCTGCAGTAGTGTCTTCGTCTATATTTATCATTAAATGTGATACTGTTTTTCTTATTGAATTATCAAAACTTTCAAGATAGATGGCATATTCCTCCTGAAGCAGTTCTTCTGTAACTTCTATGTTTTTTCGTAATTCTTCAGCAGACAAAATTATATACTTTAATTTAACTTGCTTCTTAGTAAGAAAAAGTCCGTTGTTACTTTCATAAAATTCTTTAATATCTGCAGGGGCTGCATCAGTCTTAGCTAACAAGTCATCTAATTTAAGCCTTACAAAATCAATGTCTCTTGTCTGCTCAGCAAGCCTTAAGTTATTATCTATTTCTTTATTGTTTATAAAAGAACTACCGCCAATGCCGTTTCTCCAAAAACTCATTGCTAAATCATCTTTTATTCTATTTAGATAAGTGGATGGGATATAACCTTGACTTCTAGCAACAGCTTCAAACTTTGAAAGGCTAAACCTTCCATCTTCTTGAAAAGATTCGTCTTTGGAGAGCTCAAGATAAGCAACATTATCAGTTACAATTAATGAAGAATCTGACATGAAATTTAGTATTGATGATTTTCTTATCAAAGACTCTATAGAAACCTTTTGAAGTGTTTCCTCATCAATTTCTAGGTCTTGATCTTTAAATCTTTCTTGAAAATAAAAATTTTGAGCTCGCATTTCAAAATTTAAATCATTGATGTCTATTTCGTGATCATCAACAATTGCAACAATATTAACGTCTGTAGAAGAAAAGAAAACAGACCAGCCTATACTGCCTACAAAGGCAATAATAATAACTCCCACTATCAATTTGACTACTATGCCGTCTAAGCTACTTCGTATACTTTGTATGCTAGCCATTTATTTTTTAAGTTATTAATCAAAAAAAGCGCGCCTATTGGCGCGCTTCATTATTGGGATCTTATGTTAAAGACTTTCTTTAAGAGCCTTCCCTGCTTTAAATCCTACAGATTTTGAAGCTGAAATTTGTATAGCCGCACCAGTCTGAGGATTACGCCCCATTCTTGCCGCCCTATGTCTTACATTGAAAGTTCCGAATCCTACTAAAGAAACACTGTCGCCGCCTGATAGGCTTCCTGCGATTGCAGCTAGAGTTGCCTCTACTGCTCTTCCTGCTTCTGCTTTTGAAACATCTGTTGCTGCAGCAACTGCTTCTGTTAATTGTGCTTTATTCACATTTATCTCCTAGAGTCTAGTTAAGCTTTGCCTATAATTTTTACAGACTGTTAATATGATTAGAACCCTATAGAAAAGGGTTGTCAAGGATAATTAATGAGTGCCAATAGTCTTTTTCTGACTTCTATTTTTTTTTGGTGAAATCTTATCTGAAGACTCTTCTTCATTTTCCCAAGGAATTGGCTGACGTGTTAATACAAGGTTCAATACATCATCTATCCATTTTACAGGTCTGATATCTAGTTCTTTCTTAATATTGTCAGGTATTTCCTTTAAATCTCTAACATTCCCTTCTGGTATAAGAACCATCTTTATTCCTCCACGATGAGCGGCTAAGAGTTTTTCTTTTAGTCCGCCTATTTTTAATACCTCTCCTCGAAGAGTTATCTCACCGGTCATGGCCACATCCGACCTTACTGGAATCTTTGATAGTACAGAAGTAACAGCAGTGCACATAGCAGCCCCTGCACTTGGACCATCTTTAGGAGTTGCTCCTTCAGGGACGTGAATATGAATGTCTTGATTCTCATAAAACTTAGGATCAATACCTAAAGTTTCCGCTCTTGATCTAACTACGGAGAGTGCAGCTTGAATAGATTCTTGCATGACATCTCCTAAAGAGCCAGTCTTGATTGTCTTGCCTTTTCCATCAAAACTTGCGGCCTCTATGGTCAAAAGCTCTCCTCCTACCTGGGTCCAGGCTAAGCCTGTTACTTGCCCAATTCTGTCTTTCTCAACAGCTTCACCAAAATCAAATTTTTTAACCCCGCAATAGTCTTCAAGTAAACTAGGCTTTAAAGATAATTTCTTAATGTTTTTCTTGTCTGCGTTCTTTTTAACGACCTTTCTGCATATTTTAGCTATTTCTCTCTCGAGTGACCTAACCCCTGCTTCTCTAGTGAAATATCTAATAATTTCCTTAATAGAACTTTTAGGAATTGATAGCTCACCCTCTTTTAAGCCATTATTGTTCATTTGTTTTGACACAAGGTACTTATTCGCGATATTTACTTTTTCATCTTCCGTGTAACCTGGGAGGCGAATAATTTCCATCCTATCGAGAAGTGCCGAAGGAATATTCATACTATTGGCTGTACAAACAAACATAATGTCTGATAAATCAAAATCCACTTCAAGATAATGATCATTGAAGGTGTGATTTTGTTCTGGGTCCAAGACTTCCAATAATGCTGAAGCAGGGTCACCTCTAAAATCCATTCCCATTTTATCTATCTCATCAAGTAAAAATAAAGGGTTCTTAACACCTGACTTGGATAGCTTCTGAAGAATTCTTCCAGGCATTGAGCCAATGTAAGTTCTTCTGTGACCTCGAATTTCTGCTTCATCTCTGACACCACCCAGCGACATTCGAACGAATTTTCTATTGGTTGCTCTTGCTATAGATTCACCCAAAGAAGTCTTTCCTACCCCTGGAGGTCCAACCAAGCAAAGTACTGGGCCTTTAAGCTTCTTGACTCTTTTTTGAACGGCCAGGTATTCTAGGATTCTTTCTTTTACTTCCTCTAGGCCAAAATGATCTTCATTAAGTACCGAACTTGCCTTAGAAAGATCTGATCGTATTTTACTTTTCTTTTTCCATGGAATATTAAGCATCCAGTCAATGTAACCTCTGACGACTGATGCTTCAGCGGACATTGGAGACATCATCTTGTATTTTTGTAATTCACTAAGCGCCTTCTCTTCGGCTTCTTTCGACATACCGGATTCTTTTATTTTAGACTCCAATACATCAGCTTCTTCAGACTCATCTAATTCGCCCAGCTCTTTTTTAAGAGCTTTCATTTGCTCATTTAAGTAGTATTCCTTTTGACTCTTCTCCATCTGATTCTTCACTCTTCCACGAATCTTTTTCTCAACTTTTGTTAAATCAAGTTGGGATTCTAAATGAGTAAGAATAGCAGTGGCTCTCTTTGCCAGAGATATGGTTTCAAGGATCTTCTGCTTTTCCTTTAAATCAATAGCTAAATGCCCTACCAAGGTGTCTGTCAGCCTCGAAATAGAATCAATTGCATTGATTGTATTCAGCACTTCAGGCGTAGCCTTCTTAGTGAATTTTACGTATTCTTGGAATTCTTTTTTAAGAGTTGCTAGATATTTAGAAGAATCTTTCGACTCTTCCTCTTCGGGAATTAGATCAATATCAACTGACAGATAATCAGTTGAGGACTCTGCCTTAACTACGCTTGCTCTTTGATTGCCTTCAACAAGCACTTTCAATGTACCGTCAGGTAATTTTATTAATTGCAGGATCGTTGAAAGAGTTCCAACGGTATATAAATCTTTAATTTTTGGTTCGTCTTCCTGAGCATTCTTTTGAGCTATCAGCATGATCTGTTTATCACCGGCCATGGCTGCTTGCAAAGCTACTATGGATTTTTCTCTTCCCACGAAAAGAGGAGTAACAACCGAAGGGAAGATAACCACGTCTCTTAAAGGCAAGAGTGGAATATTTTTTGTGTTTTTTCCTGACATAATTGTATAAGTTTATCTTATATACTTATCTTGGGATTTTTTTAAAAATTACAACCTATCAGCCGCTTTTTCTCTGTTTTGTTTTTTCGTATACCATTAGAGGCTCAGAGTCACCTTTGACAACAGCAGCATCCAAAACAACCTTTTGCAGAGATTCTTCAGAAGGAGCCTTATACATAGTATCCAGCAACAAATCTTCAAGAATTGATCTAAGACCTCTGGCCCCAGTCTTTCTTTCAATCGCTTTTTTTGCAATCTCACTAAGAGCGTCTTCTCTAATATCGAGTTCAACCTCTTCCATATCAAACAACCTAGTGAATTGCTTGGTTAAGGCATTTTTGGGTTCCGTAAGAATTTTGATAAGTGCCTCTTCATCTAACTGCTTTAAAGTTGTGGTTACTGGAAGACGACCAACAAACTCAGGAATTAATCCGTATTGAATTAAATCTTCAGGTCTTACTTGTTCTATTAGCTTATCAGATTCATCTGCGGGTTTAATTGAAGCAACTTTTGCTCCAAAACCAATACCTGTTTCCTCACATCTATGGCGAATAATTTTTTCCAATCCTGAAAAAGCTCCTCCACAAATAAATAGAATATTGGAAGTATCTACTTGCAAGAATTCCTGTTGAGGATGCTTCCTTCCACCTTGTGGAGGAACAGAAGCTACCGTTCCTTCTATCAGTTTAAGTAAAGCTTGTTGCACACCCTCTCCTGAAACATCTCTTGTGATTGAAGGGTTGTCAGATTTTCTGGCTATTTTGTCTATTTCATCAATGTAAACAATTCCCAACTCAGCTTTTTCTATATCGTAATCACACTTTTGGAGTAATTTCTGAATGATGTTTTCTACATCTTCACCTACGTAACCAGCTTCAGTAAGAGTAGTAGCGTCAGCGATAGTAAAAGGAACATCTAACAACCTTGCAAGTGTTTGAGCTAAAAGTGTTTTACCACTGCCAGTAGGCCCTAAAAGCAATATATTACTTTTAGTAAGTTCAACATCTTCACTAGTGTCTTTCTTGGTTCCTCTTAAGCGTTTGTAATGATTGTAAACTGCTACTGATAAGCTTTTCTTTGCTTCGTCTTGTCCTATAACGTATTCATCAAGAATATCTTTAATTTCTTTAGGAACCAGCGAAGTTTCTTCTTCATTTCCATCAACAGATTCATTAATTTCTTCTTTTATTATGTCATTGCACAAATCGATACATTCATTACAAATATAAACAGAAGGGCCTGCAATTAGTTTCCTAACTTCATTCTGGTTCTTTCCACAGAAAGAACAGAAAAGTAATTTTTCTCCTTCGCCAATATCGTTGTCTTTGTCTGACATACTTACTCCTTTGTTCTTGCGCCTACCAAACTATCAATCAATCCATATTTAACTGCTTCGTCTGGAGACATGAAATTATCTCTGTCGCTGTCTTTAATGATTTTATCTACTTTTTGACCCGTATGGCTAGCAAGAATTTCATTTAATTTTTTCTTGATGGTTAAAATTTCTTGAGTGTGAATTTCTATATCACTAGCTTGGCCTTGAAAACCGCCCAGAACTTGATGAATCATCATTCTGGAATTAGGCAAAGCATGTCGTTTTCCTTTGGCTCCTCCTGCTAATAAGACCGCACCCATACTGGCAGCCTGACCCAGGCAAAGTGTACTCACATCGGGCTTTATGAATTGCATAGTGTCGTATATTGAAAGTCCTGCCGTAACAGAGCCGCCGGGAGAATTGATATATAAGTGTATGTCTTTGTCCGGATTTTCTGCTTCCAAGAAAAGTAGCTGAGCTACAACCAGATTCGCCCCTATGTCCTCCACTGGACCTGTCATGAAGATTACTCTTTCTTTTAAGAGTCTGGAATAAATATCGTAAGCACGCTCACCTCGAGGAGTTTGCTCTACCACCATAGGGACCAGTTGATTGATAATTTGTGATTCGTTTTCTAATTTCATATTTCTCTCTTATTTTATATCTGAGTCTCTTTTATTATTTTTCAAGTTTTTTATTGACCGTTAACGCATTCTTCATAAGAAATAGTTTCTTCTTTTGCTTTAGCTTCTCTTAGTAATATATCAACAACTTGCTCCTCAAGAGAAATTGATTCAATATTTTTTAATTGTTCTTCATCGGAATAGAAGTAATTAATTACTTGCTGAGGCTCCTTATAACTAGCAGCCCTTTCTTCGATAATTTCTTTTACCTTCTCGGGATCAGGTTTTAGATCTTTATCTTCTATGATTTTATTAAGAAGAATTCCTATTTTAACTCTTTTAGAAGCCTCTTCTTCAAATGTACTAACAGGAAATAGTTCTTGATCTATTTCTTTGGGGTCCATGCCCATTCTCCTGGCAGTATCATTTCTCATATTCTCTACCTCGGACTCAATCATCGCTTTTGGAATCTCAAAATCATTATTATCTGAAAGCGCATCAAAGACACTTTGCTTAGTTTTGTTTCTCAATAAATTCTTTAAATCTTCTTCAAGTTTAGATCTGACTTCTTTCTTGTAATCTTCAAGACTTGTTACTTCTATTCCTGTGCTTTTAAAAAATTCTTCATTTAGTTCTGGCAAGGATGGTTTAGAAACTTCTTTAACTGTCACATCAAAAGAAACATCTTTTGAAGCTAGTTCTTTTTTTCCATACTCTTCTGGAAATTTAAGATTTAACACCTTTTCTTCAGAAGCTTTCAGTCCAATCAACGCTTCTTCGAAACCCTCAATCATTGATTTAGAGCCAATCTCAACAGGGAAATCATTAGCCGTTCCACCTTCAAATTCTTCTCCATCAATTTTTCCTACGAAATCAATCTTAACCTGATCTCCAGATTCAGACATTGCCTCTGCAGGTTCCCATTTGCTCATTCTCTTTTGCAGATTAGCAATAGTTTTCTCTAGGTCCTCTTCTTCGATAGAACAGTTTGGCTTGGTGTAATTTAACCTACCAAGACTGGACATTTTTACTTCTGGGTAGACTTCAAAAGTTGCTTTAAATTTTATATCTTTGTTCTGCTCCATTGATTCAGGTATTAAATTTGGTCTGCTTACAATTTTTAGACCTTTGTCTTCTACTAAATGTTGGAACTTATGACTAACTGAATCGTAAACAACGTCTTGTCTAATTTCTGGCCCGTACATTTTTGTAACGACATCTAGCGGAGCCTTGCCCTTACGGAAACCTTTTATCTTTGCATCTTTTTGTGCACTGAGAAGCTTCGCGGACACTTTTTCTTCTATCTCATTAGAAGGAATGACTATGTCGAGGCTTTGTTCAACGTTTGATTTATTACCGAATGAAAATTTCATATTATTTATTATAGTTGGGGTGGGTGACGAGGCTTGAACTCGCGACCACTGGAATCACAATCCAGGGCTCTACCAACTGAGCTACACCCACCAAAAAATTTTATTTTAACATTTAAAAAATTGTAAACTTACAAAAACTTGCCTTTAAACTAAAAGAAATTTTTAATTGAATGTGTTTGGAAAAGATTCGTTGCAGGAAAATGGACTTAAAGCATCCTAAAGCCATTGGCTGAATTATCAGTTTTAGCTTCTTGAGCAAGGACATCGTCAACGTAAGCCATTTGTGGACCATCCCAACAAAGCGAAAGAAAATTATTAATCCCTTCTTCTTCTCCTTGTAAAAAGACCTCTATGGAACCATCTGCTGCTTTCCTTACCCATCCACTTAAATTATCTTTTAGAGCTTGCTCTTTAGCCCAAGCTCTAAAACCTACTCTGTGAACTTCTCCGTAAATGGAAATATGGGTGGCGGTCATGAAATTGAAAGGTACGTCTAGGATGTTCTAAAATAATTCTTTGTTTACATCAGAAAATATATTATTTATGACCAGGGAAATCAATAACTTTTAAAGATAAATTAAATTCTTCATTTATTTAATTTTTGAGAGATGGCGTCCTCGGCAGGACTCGAACCTGCGACCCATGGTTTAGAAAACCATTGCTCTATCCAGCTGAGCTACGAAGACACGCTGAGGATTATATAGGAAGGAAAGTTTGATTTAAGATTTTTTTAACCTTACAAAGATCTGCTTGCCAAGAAAGGGCTTGGATCAATATCCGTAGATCTGTTTACTATTAAATCTGCCACTAATGATGCTGAACCCATGGCTAAAGTCCAGCCTGATTGCCCTTGTCCAGAATTTATGAATAAACCGTCAATCTTTGTTTTTCCAAGAAAAGGTAAGCCATCAGCACTCATTGGCCTAAATCCGCACCAAAGTTTCCCTTCTTCTAAGTCTAGCTGAGAGTACAATTTAGGATAAATTGATTCTAACATTTCATTAAGATAGGTAATTCTTTTGGGATGAATATTGTCATCAAATCCAGCAAACTCAGCAGTACCTGCGATTCTAATTCTATTCCCTAAAGGAGTTACAGCGGTATGTGTGTTCTCATCTAATACAGCAAGCTTTGGCTTATTATCTAAACCTGCCGTGTCTAAAGTTAAAGAATAGCCTTTAACAGGCCTTACGGGCAACCTCAGACCTATTTGCTTTAAAAGAGCATGAGACCAACTACCAGCTGCGACTACCACCCTTTTAGTTTGTAAAATAGCTCTGTCAGTTATTACACCATTTACCTTTCCTTTATGAATAAGAATTTTCTTTATATCAGTGTTAACTAATATTCTGCCACCTTTAGATCTAACTAAACCTTCTAAAAGTTTACAAAATTTATAGGCATCCCCAATTTCATCTTCAGGGTAATAGATCCCCCCTACCAGTTGGTGAGATATTGGCGCAAGCGCAGGCTCCACCAAAGAAATATCTCTCGAATCCATGACTTTCATTGATATGGAAGAGTTCAGAATTTTTGTTATTTCTACTGATCTATCTAAAGCTTCTTGAGAGTGAAAAATTTTTAATGTGCCGTTATCATTATTATCGTATTCAAAACTTTCTTTTTCTCTTATTTTTTTAGTTAAAGATCTGCTGTAACTAGCTAGCTCAAAGCCATTTTTTGAAATTTCAATAAACCTTTTTTTTGTTGAATTCCTTAGAAATTTTAATCCCCAAAAAAGAAGTGAAGGTATCGCACTAGGAGATAAAACCATTGGTGAGTCTTTCCTTCCTATGCCTGAAAGAATTTTAAGAATATCAGAAGGAGAATTCCATGGCGTGGACTGAGAAGGCGTTAACATACCTGCATTAGCAAAACTTGTCGCACTGCCAATGTCTTCTTCTTTCTCTAGTATTAGTACACTCTCGCCTCTGTCTAAGAGAGCATTTGCTGTAGCAAGACCTTGAAGACCTCCACCAATAATGACTATTTGATTATTATCCATTATTTAGAAATACTTAAAGCCATAATAAAAAAAATTGGTCGGGGCAGCAGGATTTGAACCTGCGACCACCTGCTCCCAAAGCAGGTGCGCTACCAGGCTGCGCTATGCCCCGAAAAACAAGGATTATACATTCTTAAAATAATCTAAGTAGAAAAAGGTATGTCTAAACTAAAAAAATCTAACTATTTTTGGTCGTACAATTAATTAATTGATATTTTAGTTAATTTCCATAAGGCAAAAAAAACCCGGTCAGAACCGGGTTTTCTTTTGATAGTTAAACTATCTCATCAATTTCAATCCTACAGAGATCATTCTGCCTCTGGCATCATGATGCTTAGGATCGTAGCTCCAGTTAGCTGCGTCATAAACCATCGGTGCTTCTTCGTCTAAAGCATTCTTAACACCTAAGGTAAATTTCATGTCATTATCACCAAAATTAAACCTATAAGCATATTGAAGATCTAGAGTTAAGAAACTATCAATATTTTGGTCAAAACCCATGCTGGCAGCTGTAGCACTTACAGCTCTATCAGTTTCATAATCTGAAACAAATCTAGCGTAAGCTGCGAATGCATGATCTCCAGAATCTAAGCCAGCCGATAAGACCATCTTAGTTTCAGGTAAAGATCTAGCAAAGTTGTCGTGGTTAAACATTCCAACCACGTCTCTTTGCGCTCCTGCATAAGGTATTTCATACTGCATGATATGAGTTAGATTTACACCTAGAGATAATTGACCCAGGTCAGTATCGACTCCATAGTTCGCTTCGAAATCAATACCATTGGTATCAACTTGAGCAGCGTTAAAGTATGAAGTTGTAACACCAACAAGTGTTCCGCCTTCTGTTCTTTTAACGGCATCAGCAAAAGGAGTTAGTCTAACTAATCCCTGCGCGTTCTCGATAGTAATTACATTGGTATAATCAATAGTCCAATAATCAAGCTTCATTTCGAGCTCATCATTAGGGTACCAAATAAGACCCATGTTCATATTGTCAGATTCTTCTGGTTCAAGAGCCACATTATTGACCGTAGCAATACGTATAAATACTGTTCCACCTTTGGCTGTGCCGTCTGCGTTGTAATCCTGTATGCCTTGAAGACCTACACCACTACTATTAAGTTGTGCCAATGAAGCTTCTCTGAAAGAAGTACTTAAAGAAGCCCTAAGGATTAAATCATCAGTAGCCTGATACCTAAAAGAGACTTTAGGATCAACAGTTGAGCCTGTTTCAAGGTCCTCGTATCTTAAAGCTGCTTTGATCGACAATTGGTCAGATAAATCCGAAGATAATTCACCAAATATGGCTGTTGAGTCCCTGGAAGTCGAAGTTTCAAGACCTCCTCCCAAGAAAATCATGTCAGCAGGTTTTGTTAGGTTTCCTGCGGCATCAAATTCAACAATAGAAATATCATTTCTTTCGATATCTAACTTTTCATTTCTTGACTGAAAACCAAGAGCGTATGACAGGTTATCAGTTTGTCCTGATGTCACAAAATCCAAAACAGACAATTCAACGTCAACCCAGGTTTTTTGATCCGTACGAATCCAGTCTCTTAAAGCTTGTGAGTTTGCAGAGGAATCGAAAAGGTCCCATGTTTCGTTTCCAGAATTTCCACCGCTACCATTGATAGCAGAACTAAATCTAGAAGTACGGGTATCTGGTTGAGAACCATAAGTAGCTTCATTACTAACTGTGTAGTGCAGATCCCAATCATTACCATTCTCAAAGGTTCCTGTAAAACCAGCAGATACTCTGTCAGTTTCAATTTCTCTGGGTGCGTTTGGTGAAGGAAATGCAGAACCAAGAGCTCTTCCAAGCCACATCAAAGGTACTCCAAATGGGTTTCCACCTTTTCCAGGCATAATCAGATTAGAGGTACTAAGGTATGACAATGCCGGATAAGAAGGAGATTGAGGGTTGTCATAAACGTTTGTTTGAGAATTCAAAACATCCAAATCAAAAGTTGTTCCATTGGCCATTTCAGTTTTAACTGAAAGATAAACACTCTGATGTTTTTCATCATTCACTAGGTTAAAACGATCGCCGTATAAAAAACCACAACGCTCTCCACTTCCCTGAGGGATAATAATACCTTTGTTCGCGACACAGTTTGCATCGGGAACATTCTGAAAAGCTGTATACGTTCCAGCATAAGGACCGGAAGCTACTGTTGAAGGTCCGAAGAGTAGGAAAGAATTACCAAGACCACTTATTCCTAGAGGAGCAAGACTTGGACTAAAATCAGAACCTCTTAGAGGCGATCGATCTAAGTTACTCATAGCAATTACAAAATTTGTTTCTCCGCTTTCAGCACCATAAATTAGACCTGTACGGTTATCTTTTGAACTACCTAAATCTGTTTGTTGGGTAGAAGCTTCAACTTCAAAACCAGTAAAGTCTCTTCTAAAAATATAATTCACTACGCCAGCAACAGCATCGGAACCATAAATTGAAGCAGCTCCTTCTTTAAGAACCTCCACTCTTTCTAGTGCAATTGTTGGAATAGAGGATGTATTTACAAAAACACTTCCATCATTAGCTGTAGCTCCTGTAACAGTTTGTCGCCTTCCGTCTATAAGAACCAGGGTTGATGAAAGTCCAAGGCCTCTTAGGTTAACGTTTGTTAATCCTTGAGTTGCGCCTGAAGTAAAGGAGTCAGCGTTATTTTCTGAACCTGAATTAACAGCAATATTAGCTGTAATGTCTGCAACGGTAATTGCTCCCATATCATCTATTGCAGATCGGCTATAGATTTCTACAGGTGAAGCACCGTCAGTTGGACTACCTTTAATGTATGAACCGGTTACAACAACTTCCTCAACGCCGTCTTCATCTGCAGCAGAAACTGTAAATGACAAAGCAAGCGCTAGAGGGATTGTGATATTCAATAATTTTTTTAAGATCATGATTTCCCCATTATGTTTAATATACAAAAAAGTTAATAATTTAACTTTTATTCA
>Ga0115566_10000539_pt1 | contig 32800 bp, 32 predicted proteins | sample COGITO_mtgs_1204_3_FD_87173 | JGI IMG/M metagenome (GOLD analysis project Ga0115566, IMG submission 87173) | Pelagic marine microbial communities from North Sea - COGITO_mtgs_120405 | ecosystem: Environmental > Aquatic > Marine > Epipelagic | place: Germany:Helgoland, sampling site Kabeltonne...
GTTGGTTAGAGCGCCTGATTGTGGTTCAGGAGGTCGGCGGTTCGAGACCGCTCTTCCACCCAAGTTAACCGTTACATTACACGTTTAAAATAAACCCTTCAGCTAATGAGGGGTTTTTTCTTTAGTAGTTTAAATATCTTTAGAACTTAGTTTTACTGTCTTTAGTTGATTCGATTCATTTTCAAAAACAGTCCAGACAATAAAGACCTCGTTGTTGAGTATTTCTAATTGTGGAACACCTGTGTTCCTTCCACCATCAATTTTAGAAATTGTGATTGGCTCTGAAACTTTTCCGTCTACTGAAACTTTTTTTATTCTTAAATATGTACTATCATAATCACCTTCCATATAACTAACCAGTACTTCCTGATCGTTCAAGAAAGCAACATCTACACGTCCAATCGCATCATAGTCATTAATTTTTATTGGGTCACCAAAAGAATCTCCATAGGATTCTGAAAATGATAAATTTACCCTTGGCTTTCCGTCAATCACGGTAAACCAACTTACAGCTATATTATTTGAATTAGAAACAACTTTAGGGCCATTTACAGGACATCCATATATCACCCATCCATCATTATGAACAGGAATTGGAGTTTCCCAAATATCATTTACATTTCGGGTTATATAAATATCTCTAACTTCCTTCTCGCTTCTGTCTCTATAAACAACTAAAGGTCCTCTATCAGAATATGTTATTGATGTCTGACAACAATCACAAGCAGATGAATCAAGCTCAATTTCATTTATAACATCTCCAGAAGTAGTGATTTCTGCAAAGCGAATGGTCATTGGTTTATGATTTCCGTCCAGGTCATTCTCTACTGTATTTCTTCCATCTAACCAGGTAACATTGAATCCTTCGTTATCTTTTGCAACTATACTCACAAAACCATGTTCCGCTTTGACACCATCAGTGTTTAATACAAAATCTTCTTTTACTTTCTCTCCAGATAATTTTTGTAGACTTAAAACAACATCATAAGTATAAGTACCAGAAGCAGATTTCTCTAAGTAGCTAGTTAGAATTAAATCACCACTAATTGCATGAGTTGGAAAATCAGCCCAATTAACAAACCAGTCTGAACCAGTTGCCACTTCTTGGGGATTAGTCCATTCACCATCTTTTAATTGACTGAAATTTAAAGTAGCTTTCTCTTCCTCATTAGAGGAAATCCAAGTCAATGACAAGGAACTATCATTAGAAACCAGACTAGGCTGCGCATTACTATTATCGTGTAGAAAAGCAATTTCCTCTATTGTGACATCTTTAGATGTACAAGAAAAAATACTCAAGAAGGATATAATTATTATTAACCTTTTCATATTACAGAACCTTTAATTTATTTATCATTTCTTCAGAATCCCATTCAATTGCACCAACAATAGTTTCAATCATTTTTCCATTTTCATCAAAAATATATGAGGTAGGCATAGAATAAATTCCAAGTGATTCATATGATTTAATAGATTTCAAAAAATTAAAGTCAAAATTTCTATCATTTTTAAACTTAGATATTTTAGAAATTGTTTCGTCAGACACTAACAAAAAAGTATAGCCGAAATCTTCTAATATTTCCTCAGCTCTTTTTATGCTCGGCATTTCCTTTATACATGGTCCACACCAAGTAGCCCAGTAATTAATTACAATTTTTTTTCCTTTATAGACTGACAAGTCTAAATTTTTTTCATTTAAATCTACAAATGAAGCTTTAAGTTGTAAGGATTCTAAATCAGAAACATTTTTGTTATTACTAATACCTGAATCACAGCCCAAAAATAAAACATAACATAATAAGTAAATTGCTGAATTTTTCAACTTTAAGTTTTATTTAAATTTACAAATTATCATTTTAATATATCTATGCTTATGTCTTAGCATTTATTTTTGATCAACTTCAATGCTTATATCCATATTAGCTAGTTCCCATGCTGTATGGAATATTAGTCTACTTCTTTGCGTTAAAAGATCATAACGAATTTTATCAGGGGTATCGCCTGGACCATGGTAGTCTTCATGTGTTCCACTAAAGTAAAAAATTACAGGGATATTATTTTTAGCAAAATTGAAGTGATCACTTCTTTCATAAAATCTATTAGGATCATCCCAAGCATTAAATCTGTAGTCTAATTCGAGATTAACTGTTCTGCTATTAACCTTTTCAGATGTTTCATGAAGCATCGAACTCAATCTATCTGTTCCAATTAAATAAATATAATTATCATTATCTGACTCTCTAGTTGGATCTGTCCTTCCGATCATGTCAACATTTAAATTAGTAATTGTTTCATTAAGAGGATATAGAGGGTTTTCTGCATAATATTTAGACCCCAATAGACCTTTTTCTTCAGCTGAAACATGAAGAATAACAATAGATCTTTTAGGTCGATTACCATCTAATTCCGCTAGCTTAAATGCTTGCGCTATTTCTAATAAAGCCATTGATCCAGACCCGTCATCGTCAGCACCATTATAAATTTCTCCATCTTCTATTCCAACATGATCAAGGTGAGCAGTAAGAACAATATATTCATTGGGGTACACATCTCCCTTGATAATTGCAGCAACATTTTCTGTTTTAACCCAGTCAATATTTTCTTCATCAATAGATGAAGATTCTAGGGGGTCAATATTTTTAGGATTAGCTACTTGTCTTTTGGAAAAGTCAACTAAAAATTTTTGGAAATAGTCTTCAGTGTTGTCAGCTTTAACGATATCATTAGCTTTGTAAAAGTCTCTAATAAAATTAACTGCAAGTTTTTGACCAGGCTCACCAGTGTTTCTTCCCTCAAATTCGTCAGATGCAAATTCATATAATAACTCACTTAATTCATTAGAAGTTATTGATTCAGCATATTTATCTGAATTATTCTCTTGAGAACAACTGAATGAGATTAATAATATTAATATTAAAATATTAAGCTTTTTCATAATTGTTTTTTTTTATTTTTATTTCATTTTCAATTCCATCCCATAAAGAAATTCTAGCAAGAAGGGCTTTTTCAGCAATTAAAGCTGATTCAGATATTTTTGTTTGATCATTATCACATAAATAGGATAACATTTCCATTGACATGGGGCCATGCATATCACCATCAACTTCAATATGTCTTTTAAAGTAGTAAATTAATTTATTCAAATCATTATTTTCTGAATTTATTCCTTCAATTAAAGGGATAAATAAATCTGGTATTAAGTCTTCTCTTCCAAATGTAAATACTGAAGCTACTTCATGAATTTTACCTCTTTTAATAACAGAAAAAGTAAATTTTAAAAAGTCTTTTACATAACTTTTAATATCTAATTTATCAATGTCCTTGTCAATAGTTTCAATATTATTAAGAGTATTTAGGTTTTTTATTATTTCACTTGTATCAAGACCAAATTCCTCTATTGAGTCAATATACATTTCAAAATGAGAGACTGGTTGTCCTTTTTGATCTTCATCAGTTTCCTCTCCAGCTACTATTTCATTAATTAGTTTTGCAGTAGTAGTGTTTTTACTTGGAAACCAAGGGATTGAAATTGATGTTAAGTTTATTTGTAAAAATTTCAATAAAGACATGAAATCCCATACTGCATAAACATGAGCATTCGAAAAAATATTTAAATCATCAACATCTTTTATTTTACTGTATAATGAGTGATTTCTTAGTCTATTTTTTAGTGGTTCAAGATTTTGGGTTATGCTATTCATTAGTAATAATTTGGATTCAAATATAAATAATAATTAAATTCATTGAATGGATCAAATATTATTGTTTCTTATATCATCATTAGTCTTGACTCTAATGCCTGGACCGGATATATTATTTGTAATAAATCAAAGTCTAGCAAAGAAAAAATCTGGTTTTATGATCTCAATAGGTCTTTGCTCAGGACTAGTAATACACACATTAATTTTAGTTTTTGGATTATCAATTTTTATTGAGAGCAATAAAAATCTAGTATTATATCTTAAATATTTTGGAGCTTTATATCTTTTCTACCTTGCTTATGTTGAGTTAAGAAATAAAGATAAATTAGTCCATAAAGACACAAATAAAGGTTTGTTCTTAAGAGGTTTATATATGAACTTAATTAACCCCAAAGTATTCTTTTTTTTTATTGCTTATTTCCCGAATTTTCTTTTTTCAGATACAATTTCTATAAGTTTTCAATTCTTGATTTTAGGTATAATATTTATTATCCAAGCTTTTGTGATATTTTTTACCGTTTCAGTTGCTTCAAATAAAATAACAGCTTTATTGAAAGTAGATACTCATTCAAATAGTATAATTTATCTTAAATCATTAGTTTTCAGTATTATTGGCCTAGTGATTTTATTATAATTACACTAGATATAAATTTGTATATTTGCATGCAATTAGTTGATAATTAATTGCATTATGATAAAATCAAAATTTGTTGGAGAAGGTTTAACCTACGAAGACGTCCTTCTAGTACCTTCATATTCTAAAATTATTCCTTCAGAAGTTTCTCTCAAATCAAAGTTTAGCAAGAACATTAAACTTAATGTACCTATAGTATCGGCTGCTATGGATACTGTTACAGAAAGTAAAATGGCAATAGCCATTGCTAGTGAAGGTGGAATAGGGGTCATTCATAAAAACATGTCTATTGATGAACAAGCCAATGAAGTTCGATTAGTTAAAAGAGCTGAGTCAGGTATGATAATAGATCCGGTAACACTTGATGCTAATTCATTAGTTGTTGATGCAAAAAATAACATGAAAAAATATAAAATTGGTGGAATCCCAATAGTTTCAAAAACTGGAAAGTTAATTGGAATTGTTACTAATAGAGATTTAAGATTTGAGAAAGATAATTCTAAAAAGTTGTCTGAGGTAATGACTACTAAAAATCTTATAACTGCCAAAGCTGGAACTTCAATGTCCCAAGCAGAAGATATTTTACAAACTCATAAAATTGAAAAATTACCCGTAGTTGATTCAAAAGGAATACTTATTGGATTAATAACATTTAGAGACATAAACAAACATTCTGAAAAACCAACTTCAAATAAAGATAAACTAGGAAGGCTGATCGTATCCGCTGCTATAGGTACAGATAAAGATTTCTTAGTTAGAGCTGAAAAACTTATTAAATCTGGTGTTGATGCTCTTGTTGTTGATACTGCACATGCTCATTCTAGTAGAGTAGGGGATGTTTTAAAGAATCTTAAAGATTCTTTTGATGATGTTGACATAGTAGTGGGTAATATCGCTACAGCTGAAGCTGCAAATTATTTAAAGGATATTGGTGCTGATGGAATTAAAGTTGGAATTGGTCCTGGTTCTATATGTACAACTAGAATAGTAGCTGGTGTTGGTTACCCTCAGTTATCTGCTATTTTAGAAGTTTCCGAAGCTCTAAAAAACTCAAATATACCACTGATAGGAGACGGGGGTGTTAGATATACAGGAGATATTTCAAAAGCAATAGCTGCTGGAGCTGATTCTGTAATGCTTGGTTCGCTTCTTGCTGGGACTGAAGAGTCTCCTGGTGATACAATAATATATGATGGTAGGAAATTCAAAACCTATAGAGGTATGGGATCAGTTGAAGCTATGCAAAGGGGAAGTAAAGATAGGTATTTTCAATCTGAAGAGTCTGATGAGAAAAAATTAGTTCCTGAAGGAATAGTTGGAAGAGTTCCATATAAGGGCCAGATAGATGAAAGTATTCATCAATTTACTGGCGGACTTCGTTCAGGTATGGGTTATTGTGGATCAAAAGATATTAAAACATTCAAAAAAACATCAAAATTTGTAAAAATTACTGGTTCTGGTATTAGAGAAAGTCATCCTCACAATGTTTCAATAACAAAAGAAGCACCAAATTATAGTCCTCCTAAATTATAATCTTTGAAAAGATTCATTTTAATACTTATAATTTTATTTTCAACAGTTAGCTGTAATAATTTATCTAATAATAATTCCAATGACCTTGTAGCAAGAGCAGGTGAAAATTTTTTATATGAAAATGATCTACCTAGATTTGAGTCTGAGGATGATAGTATTAGAAAGTTTATGAATTTTATTGAGTCTTGGGCAAAGGAAAAAGTCCTTTACGACCTCTCTTTAGTAAACCTTTCTCAGTCAAAGAAGAATCAAATTGATAAACTTGTAAATAATTATAAAGTAGATTTATATATAAATTCTTACAAAGATTTAATTGTCAATACTAGAATTGACTCAGTGGTAACAAATGTTCAGATAGACTCTTTCTATAATCTTTATAATAGCTCTTTTAAATTGAATGAAAATCTCCTTAAGTTTAGATATGTAAAGGTTCCTAATGATAATATTAATCTCACTAGAATCAGTAGTAACATAAAAAGATTAACTAATGTGGATAGAGAATTTTTAGATTCACTTAATTTTCAATTTGCTGATTTAAAATTAAATGATTCTGTATGGTTTACAGAAAGAGATGTTATTTCTTCAATAGGATTTATTAATCAACAGAATAAATCTAGATATTTTCTTAAAAATAGATTGTTTACAATTGAAGATTCGCAATATGTCAACTTTTTTATTGTTAAGGATATACTTAAATCAGGAAATATTCCTCCATTATCTTATCTTTATGAAAGAATAAAATCAACAATTATTAATCAAAGAAAATTAACTTTACTACAAAGTCTAAATGAAGAAATTCTAAATGATGCACTTAAATCAAAGAAATATGAAACTTATAAATAGTCTATTTTTATTACTGGCTTTTCAATTATCATTCTCCCAGGAAAAAATCAAGATTGATGGAATATCATCAGTAATTGGTGATTTTATAATACTAGATTCTGATATTGATAAGGTTTTAATCGACATGGAATCTCAGGGGATTTCCACTAGAGGTGTCTCAAAATGTCAATTACTAGGCAAATTAATGGAGGATAAGCTTTATGCCCATCATGCAATTCAAGATAGTTTAGAATTATCAGACAACGAAATATATGATTATGTTGATAGACAACTGGAATATTTTACTGAACAACTTGGTGGAATTGAAAAAGTTTTAGAGTTCTACAAGAAAAAAGATGAAATTACTTTTAGGGATGAATTATTTGAAATAAATAAAACTCAAAGGCTATCAGAAATGATGCAAGAAACTATTGTTGAAAAAGTTGAAATAACTCCGGAGGAAGTGAGGCAATTTTTTCAATCGATTCCAATAATTGATTTACCAATATTTGGAACTGAACTAGAGATAGCACAAATCATTATTGAACCTAAGGTTTCTGAAGAGGAAAATCAACGAATTATTGATCAGTTAAAGCTTTTTAGAGAAGATATTCTTGAGGGAGGCATGAGCTTTGCTTCAAAGGCACTTTTATACTCGCAAGATCCTGGTTCTAGAAGTAAGGGTGGGAGATATACATTAAATAGAAAAAAACCTAGAATGGCCAAAGAATTTAGGGATGTAGCCTTTAGTCTTCGTGAAGATGAAATATCTGAACCTTTTAAAACAGATTTTGGATGGCATATTCTAGCTGTTGATAAAATTAGAGGTCAAGAAATTGATATTAGGCATATTTTATTGATTCCAAAAATTTCAAATGAAGAATTAAAATCTGCCAAAGAAAAAGTTGATAATCTTAGAGAAAGAATATTTAATAATGAAATCACATTTTCAGATGCAGCACTAAGATTCTCTGATGAAAAACAAACTAGATTAAATGGTGGTGTTATTATTAACCCAAGTACTAATGACACTAGATTTGAGCTTACAAAAATGGATCCTCTTTTATATTCACAAGTAAAAGATCTTGATGATAATGAAATGAGTATGCCACTATTAGATAATTCTGACAACAGTGTCTCTAAATATAAAATTCTAAAAATAACAAATAGATTTGATGAGCATAAAGCTAATTTTTCTCAAGACTATGTTAAAATTAAAGAATTAGCTCTTGCTGAGAAACAACTAAAGAGAATCAAAAAGTGGATGGAAGAAAAAATAGAGGAGACATTTGTTAATATCAATTCAGATAGTACTTATTGTAATTTCGCTTATAATTGGACTAAAGATTAACTATTTAAAATACTTTTTAGGTACATAAAGCATACCAAAGCATTCTCCGTCATCTTTATTTATGTTCTTATGGTGTGCTTTGTGAGCTCTTCTAACTCCCTTAGCATATTTATTATCTATATTTCTAAATATCTTAAACCTTTGATGTATAAATATGTCATGTACAATAAAATATGCTAATCCATATAAACCAATTCCAACAGCAATAGGAAGGCCTAGCCAAAAACCTTGCCCCCAAAGAACTACAAATGATGCACTTAGAAATGCATAGAAAAAAAAGAATAAGTCATTTCTTTCAAACCATGATTTATGATCCTTTTTGTGGTGATCCTTATGAAGAATCCAAAGAGGTCCATGCATTAAATATTTATGATTAAACCATGCTGTAAACTCTGTTATAAGAAATGTTATTATTAAAGTAGAAATCCAAATAATTATATCCATTGAATAAGATTTAGTTGATACTTAACATAAGAACGTGCAATTACAATAAACTTTTGGAAATTATGAATTCTGATCCTTCTTTTAACAATATTTTCAGAAGATGTTCTTTTTAATTTTTTAAGTAGTTTGCTGTAATACCTGTAAGCTATGTAGACTGCAAACTTTGAGTTTTTTGGAAGTTTTACAATTCCTTTAACAGCATTAATAAAGTCTTTTTCAATTTCTAAAATAATTTCATTTTTAGATTTATCATTAAAATTATTCATATCTACATTGGGAAAATATACTCTATTCAAAATTTTGGTGTCATCTTTTAAATCTCTTAAAAAGTTAACCTTTTGAAACGCTGATCCTAACGAAATTGCAAATGGACTAAGCTGAGTATAAGACTCTTCAGATCCTTTGACAAAAACTTTTAAACACATTAATCCAACAACATCAGCAGATCCATAAATATATTTTTTATATTCTTCAACTGTATTATACTCCTTTTTTTCTAAATCCATCTTCATGCTATCTAGGAATGAATTTATAAGTTCATGAGGAATTGAGTATTTATTAACAGTATACTGAAATGAATTAAGAATTGGATTTAAACTAATTTTATTCTTGAGGCTCCTCCAGAGCTCTATTTCAAAATCCTCCAATAATTCTTTTTTAGGGAATCCGTGAAAAGTATCAACTATCTCATCAGCAAGTCTTACAAATCCATATATATTGAATATATCCTGTCTTATTGACTTTGAAAGAAGGTTACTTGAAAAGTAAAAAGATGTGCTATATCTTTTTATTACAAGCCTACTACAATCATTTGAAACTTTATCGAAGAGTGATTTCATACTACAAAAATAAGTAAAAAGAGTAAATCAATTCATATCTTTGACAAATGGACAAAACTTTAATTTATCACTACACATCACTTTCACATCTAATTGAGATTTTTAGAGTGGGAAAGCTCTTTACATCTCAAACTGAGAAGATGTTGAAAGTAAAAAAACCAGGTCTTTGGTTTTCAACAAATTCAAAATGGGAATATTCTGCATTTAAGAGATTTAATGATGGGAAAAAAGAGTTTGATCTAAATACTCCTGAAGAATTTGAAAAGTATATTGGCTGCGCTAGAATAGTTACAAATCTAAATTCTCTATTTGTAACTTTTGCAAAATATAAACACAAGTCAAAAGTTAATCCATTATTATGGGATAAAATGGCTGAAATAGGTAAATCAAAAGGAGCTGACCCAACAGAATGGTATGCTACATTTACTCCCATGAGTATAAATAATCTAGATATTGAAATATATGAAAATGGAGAATGGTATAATCTTAAGAAAGAGGGGGGTGAGTTTGACTCAGATTTATTTAATAGAAATCTAGAAAAAACTTTTGTGTTTAAACAAGGTAAGGAGATGGAGGAAAAAATGTTAAAAGAACACCAAGCTAATCAACCAAAATCGGATACTGTTACTGAGGACATAGAATCAACTCCAGTATCTGAGAAAAATATTATCGAGGAGAAACCTGTTAAGGAAGCGACTGTTGAGGAGAAACCTGTTAAGGAAGCGACTGTAGAGGAGAAATCTGTTAAGGAAGCGACTGTAGAGGAGAAGCCTAAATCAAAAGGAATATTTTCAGGTATTAAAAGTTTATTTAGTAAAAAGTAAACTTTTCTTTAATGTATATAAAATATTTAAACCTTATTGTGCCTACGACTGGACTCGAACCAGCACGAGCATAAGCCCACTACCCCCTCAAGGTAGCGTGTATACCAATTTCACCACGTAGGCAATAAAAAAATGGGTAGTGACCTGGCTGGGGCTCGAACCCAGGACCCTCTCCTTAAAAGGGAGATGCTCTACCAACTGAGCTACCAGGTCTAAAAAAGAGAGCAAATATACTTTTAAATATTCATTATTCAATGATCATTTTATCATAAATTTGTTAAGTAAAACAAAATTTTGAATACAATTTTTTTAATTGGATATATGGGAGCTGGTAAATCTGCTATTGGAAAATCTCTGTCTAAAAATAATGGTTATAAATTCTACGATTTAGATAAATATATTGAAGAAAAGGAGGGTAGGAAAATTTCTGAAATTTTCAATGATAATAACGAGGTATACTTTAGAAAGATTGAAAACAGTTATTTAAAAGAAATTTCCTTGATTAAAGAGAATAAGATAATCTCAACGGGAGGGGGGACTCCTTGTTTCCAGAATAATTTTGAAATAATTGATAATTTACCAAATTCAATTTCAGTTTACTTAAAAGCTAGTGTTGAAACTCTTACAGCGAGATTAAAAGACTCTATTGAAGAGCGTCCTTTAATATCACATCTACAAGACCCACTTCAATTAAATGAATTCATTACAAAACATCTTTTTGAAAGAAGCTTTTACTATGAAAAGTCAAAATTTAAAGTAAAAACCGATGGCTTAGATATTAATACTATTGTTAATTTGATAGACAAACTATCAACTTAAATAAACACTTAATCTACCCTTTTTATCAATTATCACATCTACATGTTCGTTTACAGATGTAGAAAGACTTAAACCTGAGTAATCAATCTTTACTGGAAACATTGTCTGATCTCTATTTATTATAACGGAAGTTTTTATTTTAGAAGGGTTGTAAAGCATAAGGTCACTAATTACCATCTGAAGTGTTTTGCCAGTTTGTGATACATCTCCTACTATAATTATAGACTCATTTAAAAGATCAAATTTACTATTATATGATATTGATCCATTATTAATTATTACATCAATTAAAACAATCTTTATATCTGAAATTTTATTTATATGGTCTATTAATTTTTGAGATATTAATTTACCATTATCTGAAATACCAAATAAGATAATTTTTGATTGATCTATATTATCTTCTAATATCTCTAAACCAATTCTTTGAATTTTATTTTCAATATCAGAGTTGTTTAAAATTAAGTTTTGAACAGCAAGTTTTTTCATATTAATACTCTTTTAAATAAATAAAGTAAAGTTGTATCTTTGCACTAAATTATGAAGAAAAAACTATTTTTTCTAGTTCCAGTTTTTTTATTATTTCTTCAATGTAAGAAAGAGGACACCTCTCCAACTTACACAATAAGAGATTATAGTGAACAAGTTATCGTTGATCAAGACTTATTGGAATCCTACTTAAAGACACATACTTATAATTATGAAGATTTTAATAATGAATCTGATGTTAATATTAAGTTAGATACTATAACGAACAATAATTCCTCAAGACTTACACTGTTTGAACAGGCTAAGATCAAAACAGTTGATGTAACTAACTCTGAGGGTCAGGTTACTTCACACAATCTATACTACATTATTGCTCGTGAAGGGGCGAATGAGAATCCTTCAGTTGCAGACTCTGTATATGTTTCATATGATGGAACACTTATTGATGGAAATACATTTGATAATCGTAAGTTTCCCATTTGGATTGATTTAGCAAATTCTCTACAAGGATTTAGAGAAGGAGTTTCAGAACTTAGAACTGGAAAATTTACTGAAAATTCAAACGGAACTATTGATTATAGTTCTTTTGGTGTTGGTTTATTTTTTATTCCCTCAGGTATAGGTTATTTTGAAAATATAAGTTCAGGTATACCTGAATATTCTCCCCTTATTTTTACTGTTAAACTAATGACTCATACAGATACAGATCATGATAATGATGGTATACTATCAATTTTTGAGGATATAGATGGAGATAATAAACCATTTGGAGATGATACAGATGGGGACAACCTATGGAATATGTACGATGTTGATGACGATGGAGATGGAATTCTTACTGTAAATGAAATAGATAAAAACAATGATTCTATAATAGATGATACTAATAATGACGGTATACCTGACTATTTAGATCCAGATAACTAATTATTCTTCTTTTTAAACAAACCATAAGGAATATCATAAGATAGATTTAATGATAACTTATTTGTAGTTAGATCAACATTAGCATTTTCAAGTTCAACACCATTTGCGTTAATAATTAGAATCTCATTATTGTTAAGTCCTCTTTCATATCTTAAACCTAAGCTTAATGATCTAAATTTAACTCTAGAACCAATTAGTAAGCTTAAAGTATATTTGTCTTTGATTTCTTCTAAATCAAAGTTACTTGAGTTAGAGAGGCTATATTTAAATGAAGGTCCGGCAAAAACACTTATTGGTCCTAAAACTTTATATCCAAATATTATAGGTAGTTGAATATCAGTAGATTTATATGAATGTTCTGCAATATTAATTGATTGGTCTAAAATAGAATTTCCTTCGAAAGCAGTTGCATTTTTTGATTTTGAAAAAATTAGATTTAATTCTGGTCTAATATAGAAAGTAATTAAATCAATCTCAGTAAAAACCCCAAATTGAAAACCAGTTGAATTTTTAATATCAAGGTTGTAATTATCAATTTTGTTTTTAATGTTTTCAATTGCACCAAAGTTATCATCATTCAAACCAAAGTTAACACCTAGGTTACCTTGAGCTTCAAGAGAAGATGAGAATAATATAAATAATAAGAATAAAATAGTTTTTCTCATAACAATAAATGAGCAATAATTATGCCACTGATTACTTTCTTTTAAGAACATCAACTGCTGAATTATAAATAGATGAGCTATTCAACCCATATTTATTCATAAGTTCGGATGGAGGACCAGATTCACCAAAAGTATCCTTTGTGCCAACAAACTCTTGAGGTGAAGGTAGTTTTGTTACAAGCAATCTAGAAATACTTTCACCTAAACCACCGTAAATATTATGTTCTTCTGCTGAAACAAGACATCCTGTTTTTGAAACTGACTTTAGTATAATGTCTTCATCTAGGGGTTTAATAGTATGGATATTTATTATTTCAGCATTTATTCCATTTTCAGCTAATTTTTCTGAAGCTTTAATTGCCTCCCATACTAAATGTCCAGTAGCAACAATGGTTACATCATTTCCCTCTTTTAACTTTAAACCTTTTCCAATTTCAAATTTCTCAGATGAGTTTGTAAAATTTGCAACTTTAGGTCTTCCAAATCTTAAATAAACAGGACCATCAAAATTTGAAATTTCAATTGTTGCAGATTTTGTTTGGTTAAAATCACAAGTATTAATTACTGTCATTCCAGGTAACATTTTCATTAGACCAATATCCTCAAGGATCTGATGAGTTGCCCCATCTTCTCCAAGTGTTATTCCAGCATGAGAAGCACATATCTTAACATTTTTATTAGAATAAGCAACTGATTGACGAATTTGGTCATAAACTCTTCCTGTTGAAAAATTAGCAAATGTTCCAGTAAATGGTATTTTTCCACCAGTTGCAAGACCAGCTGCAAGACCAATCATATTAGCTTCTGCTATTCCTGTTTGAAAAAACCTTTCAGGATTTTCTTCAGCAAAAACATTCATTTTTAATGAACCAGTTAGATCAGCACATAATGCTACTACATTATCATTAGATCTACCTAATTCAGTTAAGCCCTCTCCAAAACCTGACCTTGTATCTTTATCTCCTTGATTTATAAATTTTTCCATATTAATAGTCTCCTATAGTTTCAGGGTTTTGATTAAGTGCAACTTCTAATTGTTCATCATTTGGAGCTTTACCGTGCCATTCATGAGTATTCATCATAAAGTCAACACCATTTCCCATTACTGTTTTCATTAATATAACAATAGGTTCACCTTTTTTAGAATTTTCCTTAGCTAGACTAAGTATTGAATAAACTTCATCAAGAGAATTTCCATTTTCCATTTCTAGAACTTTCCATCCAAAAGATTTAAATTTTGATTTTAAGTCACCAATATCTAAAACATCCTTTGTTGAACCATCTATTTGTTGTCCGTTATAATCAACAGTAACAATAATATTATCAACTTTTTTTGCTGCTGCAAACATAAATGCTTCCCAATTTTGACCTTCCTGAAGTTCACCATCACCAGTTAAAACATACACAAGAGAGTCATCATTATTAAGTTTTTTGGATAACGCGATTCCAAGCCCTACTGAAACACCTTGACCAAGAGACCCAGAAGAAATATTTATACCAGGTAAATTATCATGATTAGTCGGATGCCCTTGAAGTCTAGAATCAATTTTTCTGAATGTATCTAGCTCTTCAACTTTAAAATAACCTGACCTAGCAAGAGTACTATAGTAAACGGGTGATATGTGTCCATTAGATAAAATGAACATGTCATTTGAGTCACTGTTAGTATCTACTTTTAAAACTCTTTTGTATAACGTAACAAAAAATTCAACGCAACCGAGTGAGCCACCTGGATGTCCAGAATTAACTGTATGAACCATTCTTAATATATCTCTTCTTACTTGCGATACAAGCTTATTTAAATCTACATCCATATATCGGTAAATGTATAATTAAACATATGAGAATCAAAACTCTTTAAATTCTTTTTATCATAAATTATATAGAAATAATTAACAATCTATTTATGATGTTAATTACTTTACTAATTTTGAATTAATGAAGATTATAGATAAGTATATAATCAAGAAATATCTAAGTACTTTTTTTGTAATGTTTGGTTTATTTATTCCAATTGGAATAATGGTTGACTTTGCTGAAAAAATAGATAAATTTAGAGAAAACGAAGTACCAGGAGATTTAATATTAAGTTATTACATAGATTTTGTTTGGTATTTTGGTAGTCAACTTTACCCTGTTTTTCTTTTTTTAGCAGTTATTTTCTTTACCTCTAGATTAGCTACCAATACAGAGATAACAGCAATACTTTCTTCGGGTCTTTCTTTTCAAAGATTCTCAAAACCTTATTTTATATCTACTTCTTTAATTGTTGTCTTTGCTCTTATAGCAGGTATGTTTATAGTTCCCAAATCAAATCAAAATTTTAACGAATTTATTTCAGAGAATATTAAATCAGAAGAAAAAAGAAAAACTTCTAGATTATTTAAACAGATAAATGACATTGAGTATATATATGTAAGCAGTTATGATCCTTCAAGGAAAAGAGGTTTAAACTTTACTTTAGAAAACTTTGACGGAAATGAGTTAAGACATAAAATTACTGCATCTACAATTAGATGGGATGACTCAATTTTTAGATTAACAAATTATGTTAAAAGATCAATAATTAATGATCAAGAGATTATAAAAAGAGTTACAAGATTAGATACTATATTAGATTTTGATATTGATGATTTAGCTCCATTAAACTATGTAGCTGAAACTTTAAATTTCTTTGAATTAAATGAACTAATTCGATATGAAAAAAAAGCTGGTTCTCCTTTAATTAACTCTCATCTTTTAGTACGACATAAAAGATATACAATACCTCTTTCTTGTTTTATTTTAACCTTAATAGCTATTTCTGTTTCATCTTTTAAAAGAAGGGGAGGAACTGGTAGTAATCTTGCTATTGGTGTTTCTCTTGGATTTCTCTTTATATTTCTTGATAAAATTTTTAGTGTATTAGTGATTAAATCTAACTTTTCTCCTGCAATAGCATCCTGGGGAATACTCTTAATATTTCTTATAATTGCTGTTTTATTATTAAAAAAAGCAATTAGATAAATTCTATTTTTAAACTATATTTACATAAATTTTAACTATGGAGTTTTTAGAATTTGAAGTTCCTGTAAAAGAAATTTTAGATCAAATTGAAAAGTGTAAGTCAATTGAAAATGAAAGTGATGTTGATATAACAAAAACTTACAATCTTCTTCAAAAAAAATTAGTTGAGGCCAAAAAAGATATATATGGTAATCTTTCTTCATGGCAAAAAGTTCAATTATCACGTCATCCTAATAGACCTTATACTTTAGACTATATAAACAATATTTGTGGTGATTCATTTCTTGAACTTCATGGTGATAGAAATGTTAGTGATGATAAAGCTATGATTGGAGGTCTTGGTAAAATTGATAATCAATCTTTTATGTTTATCGGTACCCAAAAAGGTTATAACACTAAGACTAGACAATATAGAAATTTTGGGATGGCTAATCCTGAAGGTTATAGAAAAGCTCTTAGATTAATGAGACAAGCTGAAAAATTTAATATACCAATTGTAACATTAATTGATACTCCCGGTGCCTTTCCTGGACTAGAAGCAGAAGAAAGAGGTCAAGGTGAAGCCATTGCTAGAAATATATATGAGATGATGAATATAAAAGTTCCTATCATATGTATAGTGATAGGAGAAGGAGCTTCTGGTGGAGCTTTAGGTATAGGTGTTGGTGATAAGATTTTGATGCTTGAAAACACTTGGTATTCTGTTATTTCACCCGAATCTTGTTCCTCTATACTTTGGAGAAGCTGGGAACATAAAGAAGCTGCTGCAGATGCATTAAAGCTTACAGCTAAAGATATGCTTAAAAATAAACTGATTGATAAAATTATTGATGAACCACTTGGAGGTGCACATTATAATCCCACAGAAACATTCCAATCAGTAAAAGAAAATATTTTATTTTTTAATAAGAAAATAAATTCATTATCAAGAAATAAAATGATTGAAATCAGAAGAAAAAAGTTCACAAAGATTGGGAACTTTAAAGGTTAATATCAGTATTAACAAATCTCCTTAGTTATTAACAAATTTCTTGTTTAAACTTTTAATTAATATCATTTAAAATTTATGATATTTAAGAGTCCATTTTACATACATTTACTAAATGGAGAAAAGGAATCCACTTAAAATTTATGAAACTGAAAATCAGTCTGTAGTTAACCTTTCTGATGGTAGAATTCCACCACAGGCAATTGACCTTGAAGAGGCTGTGCTGGGTGCAATGCTGATTGATGAAAAAGGGGTTAATGAAATTATTGAATTATTATCTCCAGAAGTTTTTTATAAAAAGTCTCACCAGTTAATATATGAGTCTATTGAGAGACTTTTTAGAGAATCTGAACCGATTGATTTATTAACTGTTTCAGCAGATTTAAAAAAGAATAAAAATTTTGAATCATCAGGAGGAGATTTTTATTTAATTAGCCTTTCCCAAAAGGTTTCTTCTTCTGCTCATATTGAATTTCATTCTCGAATTATACTTCAAAAATACATACAAAGGAAATTAATCACAATTTCTAGTGAAATTATTCAAAAGTCATACAGTGAAACTACTGATGTTATGGATCTTTTAGATGAGGCTGAATCAAAACTTTATGATGTTGCTCAGGGTAATATTAAAACATCAACAGAATCTGCTCAAAACCTTGTGATTAGAGCAAAAAATAGAATTGAAGAAATTGCTAAGCAAGACGGTCTTAGTGGAGTATCAACAGGTTTTGAAAAACTAGACATACTTACTTCAGGTTGGCAGCCAAGTGATCTTGTTATTATTGCAGCCAGACCTGGTATGGGTAAAACTGCTTTAGCACTTTCTATGGCAAGAAATATCTCAGTTAAACAAAATATCCCTGTTGCTTTCTTTTCACTTGAGATGTCTTCTGTTCAGCTTATTACTAGATTAATATCATCTGAAACAGGTTTGTCATCAGATAAGCTTAGAACAGGAAAACTAGCTGATCATGAATGGCAACAACTTAACATTAAAGTCTCAGATCTTGAATCAGCTCCACTATATATAGACGATAGCCCTTCTTTAACAATTTTTGAATTAAGAGCTAAAGCAAGAAGACTTGCTTCATCACATGGAATTAAACTTATTATAATTGATTATCTACAGTTAATGAATATTGGTTCTTCCAATAAAGCTGGAAATAGGGAACAAGAAATATCAACTATTTCGAGGAATTTAAAAGCCTTAGCCAAAGAGCTTGACATTCCCGTTATTGCTTTGTCTCAGCTTTCAAGAGCTGTTGAAACAAGAGGTGGTACTAAAAGACCAATTTTATCTGACCTTAGAGAGTCTGGTGCTATTGAGCAAGATGCAGATATTGTATCCTTTCTTTATAGACCTGAATACTATGGTATTAATGAATGGGATGATGAAATGAAGACTCCGTCTGAAGGTCAAGGTGAATTTATTGTTGCAAAACATAGAAATGGAGCCTTAGATTCAATAAAGCTAAGATTCGTTGCTAATCTTGGAAAATTCGAAGATCTTGGTGGTTTTGATTCTCCATTTGAGTTCCAGTCTAAACTAAACTCTGAAAATAAATTAAGTGACTTTAGTGAACCTAGTAATAAAGATGAGGATGAAGATATTCCCTTTTAAAAATAATAACCTATAATTACTCAAAGATTAAGTTTAAAGCAAAAAAAAAGCGCCAATAGGAGCTTTTTAATATTGTAATAGGGAAATTTAGATAACTTTTACGTTAACAGCATTTAAACCTTTATTACCTTCTTTTAATTCAAATTCTACTTTATCTCCCTCTGTAATCCTGTCAATAAGACCTGAAACATGAACGAAATGTTCTGTATCGTTATCATCTTCTTTAATAAAACCAAATCCTTTGGCCTCGTTGAAGAATTTTACTAATCCTGTACTCATATTTTAATTTTTAATAATTTTAGCGAAAATAGTCTAAAATTAGGTTTAAAGCAAAAAAAAAGCTCCAATAGGAGCTTTTTAATATTGTAATAGGGAAATTTAAATAACTTTTACGTTAATAGCATTTAAACCTTTATTACCTTCTTTTAATTCAAATTCTACTTTATCTCCCTCTGTAACCCTGTCAATAAGACCTGAAACATGAACGAAATGTTCTGTATCGTTATCATCTTCTTTAATAAAACCATATCCTTTGGCCTCGTTGAAGAATTTTACTAATCCTGTACTCATAATTTAATTTTTTAATAATTTTAGCGAAAATAGTCTAAAATTTTAATAAATCAATTTAAATTTAAATTATTTAACGATTTAGTAGAAAAGACTTTAGGAAATCATTTATATCTCCATTTAATATATTATCTATATTTCCAGACTCAAATCCTGTTCTGACATCCTTTACAATTTTATATGGATGTAACACATAATTTCTAATTTGTGACCCCCATTCAATTTTTTTCTTTGAATCTTCTATCTTTTTTTTCTCTTCGTTATTTTTTTGAATTTCAATTTCATAAAGCTGAGATTTAAGAAGCATTAAGGCTTTTTCTTTATTATCTAGTTGGGATCTTGTTTCAGAATTTGCAATAGTAATACCAGTAGGCTTATGTTTCAGTCTAACTGCTGTTTCAATTTTATTTACACTTTGACCACCAGCTCCCCCTGATCTCATTGTATCCCATGATAAATCTGACGGATTAATTGTGACATCAATTGTATCATCTACTAGTGGGTAAACATATATTGAGGCAAATGAGGTATGTCTTTTTGCATTACTATCAAAAGGAGAAATCCTTACAAGTCTATGAACTCCATTTTCTCCTTTTAACCAACCAAAAGCATATTCACCGTCAATTTGTATTGTTGCAGTCTTAATTCCTGCAACATCCCCTGATTGATTATTTAGTTCTTTAATCTTAAAATTATTTTTCTCTCCCCACATTAAATACATTCTCATAAGCATTTCAGCCCAATCACAAGATTCTGTTCCACCTGCGCCAGCTGTAATTTGAAGTATAGCACTCATTGAATCTTCCTTCTTACTTAACATCATTTTGAATTCAACATCCTCAACTGAAATAAGTAACTCTTCAAAAGATTTATTTATTTCATCTACGCTAACCTCATTATTAATAAGAAATTCGCTTAAAACGATTAAATCATCATATTGAGTATTTAGATTTAAGAAGTCAGATAACTGTTTCTTTAAGTTTTGAATTTTCTTAACAGTATGTTGAGCTTCTTTTGGATTTGACCAGAAGTCTGCAGCTGATGACTCTTTTTCAAGACTAATTAGAAGATTTTCTTTTGATTCAGCGTCAAAGATACCCCCTTAACGTATCAATACGATTTCTAACTGCTTTAATATTTTCTTTTGAAAACATGCCTTAAATTAATTATATGAATTGAAAAAAAAAATTATATTTCTAAAAAAATTAGTTATGAAAAAATTACTTCTATCAATAATTCTTGTTTCCAGCTTTTCTTTTTCACAAGAAACAGACTATGAGGGTTTTATGAATTTTTCCTATAATAACGATTCTGGTAAAATAATTTTAGAAATTAAAAATTTAGATAGTGAGTTTATGTATATAAACTCTTTAAGTAGGGGAGTAGGAAATAATGATTTAGGTCTAGATAGAGGTCAATTAGGTAATTCTAGGGTTGTTTATTTTACTAAAAGAGGGAATAAAATTTTATTAATTCAGCCTAATTTAAGATATGTTTCGAACTCATCTAATTATCTTGAAAATAAAGCTGTTGAAGAAGCTTTTGCAAGATCTGTTTTATTTGGCTTTGATATAATTGAAAAATCTAATGATTCATATAAAATTGATATTACATCTTTTTTAATAAGTGATGCTCATGGAGTTTCTCAAAGGCTAAAATACTCTAATTCTGGATCTTACACTCTGAATAAGTCTATGTCTGCTATTGATTTAGATAGAACAAAAGCATTTCCTAAAAACATTGAATTTGATGTTCTACTAACATTCACAGGAAACCCATTAGGAAATTTAGTCAGAAGTGTTACTCCTACAGCTTCTAATTTGACTGTTAATCAACACCATTCATTTGTTGAACTACCTGATAATAATTATAAAAAGAGAAAGTTTGATCCTAGAAGTGGAAGTAATCCTTTTATAGTTTATGATTATTCAACCCCTATAGATGAAAAGCTAGAACAAAGATTTATTGTTAGGCATAGATTGAGTAAAAAGTATCCTAAACAAGAAATCAGTGAACCTGTAGATCCAATAGTTTATTACATTGACAATGGCACGCCAGAACCAGTTAAAACTGCTTTAATTGAGGGAGGAAACTGGTGGAACCAGGCATTTGAGAGTGCTGGATACAAAGATGCATTTAGAATTGAGGTTTTACCTGAGGATGCAGATCCAATGGATGTTAGGTATAATTTAATCCAGTGGATTCACAGATCAACTAGAGGATGGAGCTATGGAGCAAGTATAGTAGACCCTAGAACTGGAGAAATTATCAAAGGTCAAGTTAGTCTTGGAAGTCTTAGAGTAAGACAGGACTATATGATATTAAGTGGTTTAATTGATAATCCTAACGATATCGAAAACAAAGCACTTATTAAAAAGACTTCTCTTGATCGAATTAGACAGTTGTCTGCTCATGAGATTGGCCATACTCTAGGTTTTGCTCATAATTATATATCTAGTGCTAATAATAGATCCTCAGTTATGGATTACCCTCATCCTAAAATAGACATTATAGATGGTGATATTAATATAGATAATGCATATTCAAAAAATATTGGTGATTGGGATAAGGTAACTGTGACATATGCATATACTGATTTTCAAGAAAATGAAAATGAAGACATTAAGTTAAACCAGATTATAGAAGATGCAGTTAATAAAGGTTTGTATTTCCTTAGTGACTCAGATTCTAGACCAGTTGGAAGTGCAAATCCATTTTCTCATCTATGGGATAATGGTGAATTTCCTTATAAAGAATTAAATAAACTTTTAAAAGTCCGTGATTTAGCATTAAGGAATATTGATTTAGAAAATCTTGTCGATGGAGAGCCTTATGATAGAATAGAAGATATCTTAGTCCCTATATATATGTTACATAGATATCAGATAGAGTCAACAGCTAAAGCTATTGGAGGTGTTGATTATCTTTATTTTGTTAAGAATTTAAATAATGATAAAGTAAAATTTGTTAATAGTAAATTACAGAAAGAGTCACTTGAATCTTTATTGAATGTTTTAAATCCAAAAAATTTAGTATTGCCTGATAACCTTATTGAGATTCTATCTCCTAGATCATTTAGAAATCCTAGAACAAGAGAAAACTTTGAATCAAATACAGGTGTTACGTTTGATTATATTAATGCTTCAAGCTCTGTAATAAATCATACATTAACTTTTCTGATTAATCCTGAAAGAATCAATAGAATTTATCAACAGAATATGTTTGGAGAAAATATTTTAAAGCTTGAGGATTATCTGACAATTATTTCTAATTCAATCTTTAGTAATAAAAAAATGAGTCTGTATGAGACCTCTATTAATAATAACACATCATCACTTTTTCTAGATCATCTATTTTTAGCATTTAATAATATTAAGACTAATGATCTTTCAAAGTCATTAATACTATCTAGTATCTTGAATACTAAGGAAACTTTATCAAGTAATTTAAACGATTACAATGCTTTCTTAGTAAATAAAATTAATGGGTTTCTTAATAATCCTGATAAATATAAACCAATTGAAAAAACTAAGATTCCTGATGGTTCTCCAATTGGAGATTTTTCATGTGATTACTAGTTTTTTTCTGTAAATTTGTTCTTTATTTTACACATATAATGTCCCACGAAAATAAAGCTTACAATAATATTCTCGAACTTATTGGTAATACACCTCTAATAAAGCTTAATACATTAACTAAAGACTTTCCAGGTTCATATTTTACAAAATACGAAGGTTTTAATCCTGGACATTCAAATAAAGACAGAATAGCTCTTCACATTATTAATCAGGCAGAAAAAAAAGGATTACTAAAAAAAGGAAGTACTATAATTGAAACAACTTCTGGTAATACCGGATTTAGTTTAGCTATGGTATCTCTTCTCAAAGGGTATAAATGTATTCTTGCAGTTAGTTCAAAGGCATCAAAGGATAAGATTAATATGATGAAATGCCTTGGTGCTGATATATATGTTTGCCCATCAAATGTTGATTCAGATGATCCTCGATCATATTATGAAGTTGCAAAAAGACTTAGTACTGAGATTGAAAATTCTGTTTATATAAATCAATATTTTAATGAATTAAACGTTGAAGCTCATTATCAAACTACTGGTCCAGAAATTTGGAATCAAACAAATGGAAAAATTACTCATTTAATTGCTTGTAGTGGAACAGGTGGAACAATATCGGGTATAGGTCGTTTCTTGAAGGAAAAAAATAGTAAAATAAAAATAATTGGTGTAGATGCTTATGGTTCAATACTTAAAAAATATCATGAGACTGGAAAAATTGATAAAAAAGAAATCTATTCATATAGAATAGAAGGTTTAGGTAAAAATATTGTCCCTTCAGCTACTGATTTCAAAATTATTGATAAGTTTGTTAAAGTCACTGATTCAGATAGCGCTCATATGGCAAGAGAGATTACACTAAAAGAAGGATTATTTGTGGGATATACATCTGGTGCTGCTTTTCAAGCAATCAACATTCTAAATGAAGAAAAGGAATTTAATGCTGCTAGTTATGTTGTAGCTGTATTTCCTGATCATGGATCAAGATATTTAAGTAAGATTTATTCAGATGAATGGATGAACAACCAAGGATTTTACGATAGCAGCTTCTATCAACCTAAAAAAAACTCAATTAACTATATATAATATTATGCAAGATTTATTTGAAAAAATATATAAAAATAAAGGTCCATTAGGAAAGTGGGCATCAATTGCTGAAGGCTACTTTGCTTTTCCAAAATTAGAAGGTCCAATATCTAATAGAATGAAATTTAATGGTAAAGAGGTTATAACTTGGAGTGTTAATGATTATTTGGGTCTAGCTAATCATCCTGAAGTTAGAAAGGCTGATGCTGATGCAGCTAAAGACTATGGAAGCGCATATCCAATGGGTGCTCGTTTGATGTCTGGACATACTAACTTACATGAGAAATTAGAATTAGAATTAGCAGAATTTACTTCCAAGGAATCAGCCTATCTCTTAAATTTTGGATATCAGGGGATTTTATCTACAATAGATTCGCTTGTTTCGAAGAATGATATTATTGTATACGATATTGATGCACATGCTTGTATTGTTGATGGCGTAAGACTTCACTTAGGTAAAAGGTTTACTTATCAGCATAATGATATGCAAAGTCTTGAAAAAAATCTTGAGAGAGCAACGAAAATGGCAGAACAAACTGGTGGTGGAATTTTAGTTATTTCAGAAGGTGTTTTTGGCATGAGAGGTGAGCAAGGTAAGCTGAAGGAAATCGTTGAAATGAAAAATAAATTTAAATTTAGATTATTAGTTGATGATGCTCATGGTTTTGGAACTCTTGGAAAAACTGGTGCTGGAACAGGAGAGGAACAGGGTGTGCAGGATCAAATAGATGTTTATTTTGCAACTTTTGCTAAATCAATGGCATCAACAGGCGCTTTTATTTCAGGTGATACTGAAATAATTGGTTATTTAAAATATAACATGCGTTCACAGATGTTTGCTAAATCTCTTCAAATACAGTTGGTTATAGGTGCGCTTAAAAGACTTGAGTTACTAAAAACTAAACCTGAACTTAAAAATAAGTTATGGGAAAATGTTAATATGCTTCAATCTGGCTTAAAAGAAGGTGGTTTTGATATTGGTTCAACTCAGAGCTGTGTTACCCCTGTATATCTTGAGGGAAGTGTACCTGAAGCAATGGCATTAGTTAGAGATCTTCGAGAAAATTATCAGATATTCTGTTCAATTGTTGTGTATCCAGTTATACCAAAAGGTCTAATTCTTTTAAGACTAATCCCAACATCATCTCATAATGAGGATGACATAAATGAAACTCTAGCTGCATTTGCTTCTATTCGAGAAAAGCTTGAAACGGGAATCTATAAAAGAGCTCCTGAAGGTGTTGGAAAATCAATTGATTAGTCATTATCATTTAACATAACTGGCATTACTAGCATCGTTATGGTTTCTTTAGACTCACCACCCTCATTCAATGGTCTTATTATTCCAGCTCTATTTGGATGAGACATAGAAAGAGTAATCATATCAGATTCTAAGTTATTCAACATTTCAATCAAAAATTTAGAATTAAATCCAATCTGAATATCATCACCTGAATATTGGCATTCTAAGTTTTCATCAGCCTTATTGCTAAAATCAAAGTCTTCAGCGCTAATATTTAATAAAGTACCGGCAAGTTTAATTCGAATTTGATTAGTAGTTTTATTAGAAAATATACTAACCCTTCTTACTGAGTTTAGAAATAATTGTCTATCAATTGTTAAAACATTTGGGTTATCTTTTGGAATAACAGCTTCATAATTTGGAAATTTACCATCAATTAATCTACATGTAATAGAAGATTTATCAAATATAAATTTCGCATTCGATTCATTATGTTGAATTATAAGTTCCGAGCTTTCGGTTTGAAGTATTCCTTTTAAAATTTGAAGAGGTTTCTTTGGCATAATAAACTCTGATACTTCATTTGCTGTATATTCTAAAGTTTCAAACTTTACTAATTTGTGTGCATCAGTAGCTACAAACCTTAATGAATCACTGTTAAATTGAAAGAAAACACCATTCATAACTGGTCTTAAATCATCAGTACCTGATGCAAATATTGTTGAATTTATTGCATTTCCGAGGTCATAACCTTTTATCTTAGTTTCATGTGCATCCAATATTTCAATTTGCTTAGGAAATTCATCCCCCTTTAAATAAGCTAGTGAATATTTTCCGTTACTAGCACTTATCTCTATTGTGTTATTATCTGTCTTACTAAAGGTTAATGGTTGTTCTGAAAATGTCTTCAAAATATCTGTTAACAGCTTTGCTGATATGGCAATTTTGTCTACAGAAGTTGACTCAATCTCAATTTCTGAAGTCATGGTTGATTCAAGGTCTGAGGAACTTAAAGTAAGTTTATTATTGTTTATTTCAAACAAAAAATTATCAAGAATTGGTAAGGTATTAGTAGAATTAATAACCCCACCTAAAATTTGAATCTCTTTATAAAGTAGAGAAGATGAAACAATAAAATTCATATGTTTTTTTTCAAATATATTTAATTGAAACAATATTTCTTAGTATAACTTATAAAAGTTATCTACTAGATACAAACACTAAAAATATACGCTAACTACATCTCTATAATTTAATCCAAAAAGCGAACTAGCACTTCCAACTGTCTGAGGATTACTTTTGTATATACTTAATTGAAGGTATCCTAGATTATTAAATAAAGCAATTTTCTTTCCATCTTCTTCTCTGTCTTTTTTTTCTAAAGTAAAATCTATAGCATCTGAGTAATTTTTATGAATTTTTGAGAACTTAACACTTCTAGCATTTATAGTAAATTCTCTTGTCTTTGATATTTCTTTAAAAAGTTTCTCAGTGATATTAGTGACTACATTTCCATAGTTGTCTATATAGATTACGCTTCCAATTATTTGACTTTGTTCTTTATTTACAACTGGTCTTAAATTAGTGATTTCTTTAATCTTATTTATTTCATTTCCCACTACATTTAGAGGTCCTGATCTATGAATGTGAGCAGCAACTTTTACAAATAAATCATCTGCTGAAATTTTATAATTATAATTACTATGTAGATTAATTTCAACAATTTGATCTGGTTTTTTGTCCTTAAATATTAATGAAAAAACACCATTGTCTGCTCCGATGAAATAACATCCATCATACATTATAGCTATATGTTTGTTTTCTGGAGTTAATTCAGAGTCAACACTCAATATGTGAATAGTTCCTTGTGGAAAATTATTAAATGCTCCTTCAAGAATATAACCGGCCTCTGAGAGATTAAAAGGACTTATCTTATGTGATATATCTATTATATTTATTTCATTTATATCACTTATTAATTTAGCTTTTAATGAGCTAACAAAGTAGTCTTTATTTCCATAATCAGTTGTTAATGTTATGATAGACATTAGATTAAATAAACTTTATAAAATTTATGTAAATTTGAATCAAATAATCTACTATAACAAATTTTTAAATACAATCTATTGAGTGATCTCCAATTTGAATTAACCGACGTTGACCCACAATACTTCTTTTCAAGAGATAATTTAAATTCTTTAAAATCAAGTTTTCCAAAAATTAAGCTAGTTCAGCGAGGACAAACTATTAAAGCTCTTGGTGAAAAAAATGAATTAAAGGATTTTGATAAAAAATTTAGAAGCTTACTGAAATATTATTCTGAGTATAATTCAATAGATCCCAACATAATAAATGATATAGTTGTAAAGGATGTAAAGTTTAATGGTGATCAACCCTCGCTGATACTTTATGGTGTTTCAGGTAAGCCTATTCTTGCTAAAACTGTTAATCAAAAAAAACTTTATAAATCATTGGCAACAAACGATTTGATATTTGCTATAGGACCGGCTGGGACAGGTAAGACATACACTGGAGTAGCGATGGCTGTAAAAGCTTTAAAAGAAAAAGAAATTAAAAAGATTATTTTGACTAGGCCAGCGGTTGAAGCTGGAGAAAATTTAGGATATCTTCCTGGAGATTTAAAAGAAAAACTCGATCCATACATGCAGCCTTTGTACGATGCGTTAAGTGATATGATACCATTTAGCAAACTAGAAAAACTCTTAGAGGATAGAACAATTGAAATTGCTCCTCTTGCATTTATGAGAGGAAGAACTTTAGATAACGCATTTGTTATTCTGGATGAAGCTCAAAACACTTCACCTGCTCAAATGAAAATGTTTCTAACTAGAATGGGTGTGAGTGCAAAATTTATGGTAACAGGTGATCCTGGTCAAGTTGATTTACCTAGAAAAGAAAATTCTGGATTAAAAGATGCAATTAAAATACTCTCAAACAAAAAAGGTATTAAGATTATTTATCTTGATGATAAGGATGTTATTAGACACCCTATTGTTAAAAAAGTTATTGATGCATATAATCAAATTGAAAAAGATTCATAGTGAATAATATCTTTAAAACTGAATTTAATTTCCCAGGTCAAACTTCTAAATACGAAGGAAAAGTAAGAGACGTTTATACTATTGAGGATGAAATCATTATTATGATAGCATCTGACAGGATATCAGCATTTGACATAGTAATGCCCAGACCAATCCCTAATAAAGGACAAGTATTAAACCAGATATCCCTTGAAATGTTAAACTCAACTAATGACATTGTTGATAATTGGCTTATTTCTTCACCTGACCCTAATGTTTCAATTGGCCGTAAACTTAACCCAATTAAGATTGAGATGGTAATCAGAGGATATTTGACTGGACACTCTGATAGGCTCTATAAATCTGGTGAAAGAAGTATTTGTGGTGTCTCATTACCTTCGGGACTTTCTTCCAATCAAAAATTTGAAATGCCAATAATTACTCCAAGTACTAAAGCTGAATTTGGTCATGATGAAGATATTTCAAAGTCTGATATTCTAAAACAAGGTATACTCTCCATTGATCAATACGAAGAAATTGAGGAAGTAACATATAAGTTGTTTTCAAGAGGAACAAAAATTGCAAAAGAAAGAGGTCTATTATTAGTGGATACTAAATATGAATTTGGTTACGATAAAAATAATAAGCTCTACTTGATAGATGAAATACACACACCTGATTCCTCTAGATATTTTTATATGGATACTTATAAAACTGATTTTGATAATGGAGTGACACCAAAACAATTATCTAAAGAATTTTTTAGGCAATGGTTGATTAAAAATAACTTTCAGGGAAAAGAAAATCAGAATTTACCTGAAATCTCAGATGAAATTATTAATGAAGTTTCAGATAGGTATATCGAATTATTTAACATAATCACTGGTAATAATTTTAAACCTCGAGTTTCTACAAATGTTTTAGAGGACGTAGAGAAAAATATATTAAACTATCTTTCCTAGTTATACTCTGAAGATAAAATCCCGATAAAAGTTTCTATTCCCTTTATATAATTCAATAGTTTAATATTTTCATTTGGACTATGTTGATTATTATCCTTATTTACAGTTGGAACTCCAACTGCCGGAATATTGAGTATGTTAACAAATGGTGAAATTGGAACAGACCCACCACTAGTTCTTTTTAAAACTGGTTTTACATCAAATGTTTTTATTAAAGTATTAGATAGCCAATTTCCTAAATCACTATCAATTTCAGTTCTAAATGCTGGATATGAAACACTAGAATTAAATTTTACAATTTTATCATATTTCATTCTCTCCTCTTTTGAAGGTTCATGATCTAAAATCATATATCCAAGACTTTCAATATGTTTTTTTATTAAATCATGAAGTCTGTAACCATCAGATTCAATAACTAGTCTAACATCTATTTCTGCAATACATTCTGATGGAACAATAGTTCTTACTTCATCTTCTACCCATCCAGCTCTTATACCCCTTACATTTAATGATGGAAACTGCATTGCTTCTTGATAGGAATTACCAACTAACTCAGCTTTTTTAAATTGCATTTTAGAAAGCATATTTTCTTCATTATCAGGAACATCATCTAAATACTTTCTTGTTTCATCTGATATAGTTATTCCATCATAGTAGCCTTTAATTTTAACAATCCCATTTTCATCTTTCATTGAGGATAATATATTTGACATTCGAAAAATAGGATTAGGTGCATAATTTCCAAAATGTCCACTATGCTGAGGAACAACGGGTCCATATGTTTTTAAAGTGATTTGAGATATACCTCTATTTCCAAAATTTAATGTTGGAAGATCAGATTGATGTTGAGGTCCATCAAATATTAGGAGAGCATCACTTTTAAGGAGATCTCTATATTTTTTAACGGCTGAGGGTAGACTTGGTGAGCCCTTTTCTTCTTCAAAATCCATTACTAACTTTATATTAAATTTTTGATCAATATTATTCAAGTTCATAAATTTTATTGCTTGAATTAACATCATCACAGGTCCTTTAGCATCAGAAGAGGATCTAGCAAAGATTCTTATATCATTTTCTTCTAAGGTATCATAACTGATATTTTTTAATTTACTTGAATCATAGTTTGTAAAGTTGCCGTTTTCATTTAGTTTAAAAACTGGAATAAATGGATTCTCCTGATTCCATTTACTTAAATCTACTGGTTGACCATCAAGGTGAAGATAGATGAGAATTGTTTTATAATCATCGTTTATATGTTTGGAAGCAAGAAGAAGAGGAATAGTCTCAGTATCTAATTTTTCAATTTTAAATTCTAAAGATTCAAACTTATTTTCTGTCCAATTAATTAATTTATCTATATCAGATCTAAAATTTGCATCATTAGGATAAGAAAGGAATTCAATAAATTCATCAATATTATTAAGTCCTTGTTCTAATACTTCATCCGTATATTCTCTTTGACCAAATAAAGGAAGTGTTAGAATGATTGATAAAAATATAATCTTAAATAGTTTCATATGACTTGATTTAACTTAATAATAATTGATTCAATTTCTTGATTATTGTAAACATTAACTGGGTTTGTATACTTCTTTAACCATGTTATTTGTCTTTTAGCATAGTTTCTGGTATTCTGTTTTATTTTTTCAACTGCTTGAGTGTATGTTAATTTATCATCAAAATAACTAAAAAATTCCTTGTAACCAACTGTATTCAAGGTATTTAATTCCTTAAAATTTTTTAATTTAAAAGCTTCTTCTTCTAAACCTTCTTTTATCATTATATCTACTCTATTATTAATTCTTTTATATAGTTTTTCTCTATCGCTTTCAATAATTAGTACATGACTTTTAAAGACTCTCTGTTTTTCTTTTTTAGTCCTTTGAGATGAAAACTTTTTACCTGTTAATTCAATCACCTCCAGAGCTCTAATTATCCTGTTAAAATTACTTAAATCAACTTCCTCATAATATTCAGGATCAAGTTTTTTAAGTTTATTTTGAATGATTTCTATACCTCCTGACTTAAAATCAGCAATAATATTATTTCTTATATCCAATGGTACATCTGGAAAATCATCAATACCAAACATAATTGAATCTGCATATAATCCAGATCCTCCAACTAGGATTAGATTGTCTTTTTCCTTAAATAAATCATTTATTACTGTGATCGCCTCTTTTTCATATTTACCAACATTATATAGATCATGGATGCTTTTATTGTGAATAAAATGGTGTTTTACTTCTTTTAATTGAGAATTTGAGGGTGGGGAAGTGCCAATTTTTAACTCTTTATAAAATTGTCTTGAATCACATGAGACAATATCCGTGTTAAATTTTTTGGCTATTTCTAAACTTAAATCAGTTTTACCAACTCCAGTAGGGCCAGCAATATAAATTAAGTTTTTATTTTTCCTCATCTAGATGTGAACCACATTCATGACAATATATTGCAGCATCTTTATGTTTACTATTCATGCACTCTGCACATACTCTAGTATTAACATCTACATTTTTCTTTCTTTGAGCCATCTCTGCAGAGATTATTCCAGTTGGGACAGCTATGACTCCATACCCAAGAATCATGAGTATAGAAGCTACAAATTTACCCATTCCTGTTAAAGGAACTATGTCACCATAACCAACAGTTGATATTGTGCTAATACACCAATAAATACTTTCTGGAATATTATCAAAACCTGCCTCAGGTCCTTCAATAATGTACATAAGAGTTCCAAAAACAATACACATTATCAATACAAAAAGTAGAAAAATTATAATTTTTGCTCTACTAACGAGAAGTGACCTTACCAGGAAAGTAGATTCACCTATATATCTTGAAATATGGAGAACTCGAAAGATTCTCAAAATTCTAAGAGCTCTAATTGCCATCAAAGCCTCTACAGGTGCTCCAACAAAAATTAATGCTATATACTTAGGAATAGTAGCGAGAAAATCAATTATTCCATAAAAACTAAAAATATAATTTTTAGGATGATGAATAGAGATAATCCTTAGTATATATTCAATAGTAAATAAAATGGTAATAATCCATTCGGCAATATTAAAAATTTCAGAATATTTATTATTTATCCAGCCAACAGTCTCTAGTGCAACTAGAATTACACTAATAATTATTACTATAATTAGTCCAATATCAAAGATCTTACCCTCTGGTGTATCAGCTTCGTAAATTATATCATGTATTTTCTGACGAGTTTTATTCAATGTCTGAAAATTTATAAATTTCGCTCAAAGTTAGTAGTTTTTTATATTTCTTTTGAAAAATTAATCTATAGACATAGTTTTTAACCTTATTTGACTCATCTACTTTAACTAACCTAGAGTTTAACTTTTGTTCGGTATTAATGTTATTAAATAGATCAAAATAACCGTAACCAGTGAATTTTTCATTTTTAAAAAAAATAAAACTTTTATCATTTTCATGTTTACCATTAAATGTGATGATGAAATCTTTTAGTTTAGAAATGATATCAGGCTTTTCAGTTTTATGAAATATTTTTGGATCTATATTATTATTAATTTTTGGTTTTAAAGATCTTATCTCATTTAACGCCTTGATAACACTGATGCTAATATTCCCTGTCTTGTGAACTTTTATAGATTTAAAATTATTTTGAACATATTTTGGAATAAACTTTTTA
>Ga0115566_10000546_pt1 | contig 32567 bp, 28 predicted proteins | sample COGITO_mtgs_1204_3_FD_87173 | JGI IMG/M metagenome (GOLD analysis project Ga0115566, IMG submission 87173) | Pelagic marine microbial communities from North Sea - COGITO_mtgs_120405 | ecosystem: Environmental > Aquatic > Marine > Epipelagic | place: Germany:Helgoland, sampling site Kabeltonne...
CGTTCCTTCGGGGAGGACCAGCCGCCGGATCCTCTGGCCAGCAGCAGTTTCCATTTGCCCTGGCGATAAGCGAAGTGGCCTGAAATGGAATGATGGATCACGCCCTTGCGCGTCGATACAATGGGCTTGCCAGATAGGGCAGGAAGAAAGCTCACGCTGTCTTCGGCGATTTCTGGTGCTTTTTCTCCTGTGATCTCGGAAGCGGTTGCGAAGAAATCCACCAAGGTAATGAGCTGGTCACAACGAGAGCCCGCCTCGACCTTGCCCGGCCAGCGGACCACAAACGGCACTCGGTGACCGCCGTCCCAGATGTCGGCCTTGGATCCGCGGAAGTGTGCGCTGACATGGTGGCCTTGCTTGCGTAGTGCAGGTATCCCCGCTGCCTTCGAGCAGCCATTGTCGCTGGTAAAAATCAGTAGCGTGTTTTCTGCAAAGCCGTTTTCCTCAATGGCAGCAGCGATGGCGCCGACGGTGGCATCTGTCTGCATGACGAAGTCCGCATAGGCACCTAGGCCACTTTTACCCTGCCATTCTTTGGTGGGCACAATTGGGGTGTGTGGTGAGCCGAGTGGCACGTAGAGGAAGAAGGGTTGCTCGGGGGACTTGGCGCGCTCTTCAATATAGGCCACTGACTTCTCGGTCAGGCGAGGCAGGTTGTGAATTTCGTCCAGCTTTTCGATAACCTTGTCATTCTCGATGATGGTGTCCATGTGACCCGCATGATGGATGCCATGAAAGTAGTCAAAGCCGCGTGTGGTCGGTCCATCGGGGATGGTTGCTCCGATCGGTGCACGACTTTTCTTGGTTTGACCCTTGGCTAGTATCTCGCCTGTCTTGGGATCCTGATACTGGAAATCCAGATGCCATTTGCCAATGATCCCGGTGGCGTATCCTTGTTTCTTGAGTAAGCCGGCCACGGTGAGGCGGTCCGGCGCGATCAGGCAGGGTCTGAAGCCAGTGGCCACCCCATTCTGCAGTCTTGTGCGCCAGCTGTAGCGGCCAGTGAGGAGGCCGTAGCGGGTGGGGGTGCAGACCGCGGAGCCGGAATGGGCATCGGTAAAGATCATGCCTTGCTTGGCGAGCTTGTCGACGCAGGGGGTTTTGATTTTTCCGTTCTCCGGATTCAGGCACTGCACCTCTCCATAGCCCAAGTCATCACACATGATCAGGACCATGTTGGGCCGATTCTCTGCCGCGAAGGAATTCAGTGCCGCAAGCACCACGGCAGCGCACAGCCAGAATTTCATCATTCGCTTCTTCATCTGATCATCTCTTTTTTGTGTCCGACGCAGCCAGCCCCGTTTCTCACGGTCCGACGGCGTCCGCGAAGCGCCTGCAGTTGACGCTAAAGCCGTGAACTTCTCCGCACCGCTTCCCACTCGCTCCAAACCACGCCAAATCATGTTCTGTACCTTCATCGGCTATTTGGCTTCCACACAGTCCACATGCAATTCCTGAAACGCGGTATGCTCGCCTCGCGTACTGACCGGAAGCACCGTCCACAGAATCCAGCGAAATGTGCCCAGGGTTTCGCCGTCTGCAGCCCGGAGGGAGGCGGCGCTGAAGGGCGCCCCTTTGCTACCACGAGTGTCGATGCTGCCAAGCGGTGTCAGGCCAGCCGTATCCCAGCCCGGATCCTTCTCTGTTGCACTGCCGTAGAGCGTCAGCCGCTGCACGCCGCGCTTGCCGTGTTGGCATGACCAGCTGCTGATCGCCGATACGGCCTTCGCGCGCCCCAAATCCATCTTGTAGACGCCTTCCTTGACACCGTTCGCGAAGACCGGCCCATATCCAGAGGCGAGTTTCCCGTCCACCAAAGAGTTGAGCGGTTCGTTACTTGTCTCTACACTGGAGGAGAGAGCTGCGGGGCGACGGGCGGGAACAGGGATCTGCGTAAACCCCTCTGCCGTCTTCGCGGTTTCGAGCTGCACCCAGGCGTGCCGCTCAATCACGAGCTCCTTCGCCTGCTGCTCGCGGACCAACTTGAGTGTAAGCGGCTTATCTCCCTCTTGAAGGCAAGCCTGCAAGAGCGCATCACTCGTGCGGACTGGCTTGCCATTGACCTGCTGAACCACGTCCCCTTCCAATAGGCCCCGTCGAGCGGCCTCGACACCCTCCGGAAGCTCGATCAGCACGACGCCGCCATCTTCTTTCCCAACCCCGTAAGCGGAGAACTCTTCGCCGTCCAAGGTCCCCAAGCTCGCCCCGAGCCAAACCTGAGCCGCAGAAGCCAAACCAGCAGGTTTGGCTGTGGCTGCCTTCGGCTTTCCTTTGGCGGGCTGGGGCTTTGCTATTGCCTGCGCAGCTGGCAGCGCGGGCAGTTGCGGCGTGCGGGCGATCTTCTTGAGCGAGGGTTTCTTCACCCCGAACTGATCCATCGAGAAGTTCTTGAAGCCGAGCTTCATCGCGGGCGAGCTCTCCTTTACCCGGAAATCTCCATTGGCCGGATCAAGAAACTGCGGGTCCCCAAAGACCGAGTTTTTGTCCCAGCCCAACTTGGCCGAAGTCGCTTTTACTTTGGCCTCGTTGGTCACGTAGAACAGGTTCTTATCCACCCGGGCCCCATCTGCATTCGGTCGCTTCATCCGCGCGGGACGGTGTGCCCCCATCAAGATGTTGGCGTAGACCTGATCCTTGTTTCCCGTATACCAGACGTGCGGGTGCAGGCCGTTGTTCACAGCAACATTGTTCCAGGCATGACGGCGAAAGCCCTCACGCAGTTTGAGCCCCTTCGCCAGCAGCAGGTTGTTGTAAATATCGTAGTTGCTCGAACCGTCATCCAGGTCGATATCCCAGCCATGATCGCAGCGCCAACGGCTATCGCGAATGATCGTGGTCTTCACGGCATCCAGCAGGGATAATTCGGCGAGCTTCTCTGCGGGCGCGCCTTTCAGGTGCCAGAAGCGATCGCGGCCCCAGGAGTTGAAGGAACCGTGGTCATGTGTCTCCAGCACGGTATCAAAGACGTCACAGCCTTCGATCAGGTGTCCGCCCCAAGTGCCTTCACTGATATTGATGCCCGAACGAGCGCAGTCGTAGATCGATGCATCGCGGACGGTGATGCCCTGCGCCATCGAAATCTGCACCCCAGCCGGTTGCCGCTCCACGCGGCCAATCCCGTGAATCAGGCAATCCTCCACGATCGAGTCGGCGGGATAGTTGTCGGTTTTCGGCCCCGGCGTCCGGTCAATTTCTGAGAGTTGATTGGTCTCGTTGTATTCGAACAACGGATTCCGCACGGCCTTGGGGTCGCCGACAAAGCAAACCCCGCTGGCACCCGTGTCATGGATGTGGCACCCCGCGACCCGGACCCGACGATTGTAGTTGTTGACAAAGACCGCATTCCCGCCGACTTGGTCGAATTCGCAATCGAGAATGCTCACATCCTCGGTGCCAGTCAGTAGGAACGCTCCGCCGCGATAGATTGCCCAATCCGAGCGCAGCAGCGGTTCTTTGCAATCCATAAAGGTCCGTGCAGCGTGGCGAACCGTAAAACCCTGCAGGGTGATGAATTTCACAGGCGCTTTCTGGCTCCCCTGGAATTCGACCAGGTGCCGCAGGCGCACCACCTCTACCGTCGCGGCAGACAGATCGGTGCCGCTGGCCGGCTTGTAGGAGAGCGTGGATGTTTTGGCATCGTGGAACCATTCACCAGCCGCGTCCAGTTCCTCGAAAATATTCTCTACCATACGGAAGTTCTTGTGCATTCCCATCTGGCGGTTGTTCTGCCAGCCGCCTTCATAGGTCACGTTGCCCTCGGCATCCTTCCCGGTGATCTGGTAGTGATAGCCGCCCCACCGGTGAACGTGCATGGCGTGGATATAGCCGCCCGCCGGGTTGGCCCAGTTTTCCGCCCGCTTCTTGGAGAAGGCATCGGCGGAATAGCCCTGATAGGCGGCCGTTTTCTTCTTGGGGTCGTAGTTTGGATAACGCGCCATGCGCTGCGCCGTACCGTCGACGAACAGTTGGTCGATCGCCAACCCAGCTGGTGTCTTTGCCTGGAAGATTCCGTCGCGATAGGGCTGCCAGTCGAGCGCCAGCTTGGAGCCACCACTCAGTACCGCACCGCCTTCGGTTTCGGCACGGTAGATAACGGGATGCTCGGCACTCCCGGAGTCCTCCGGGCCAAATTTCAATGCTTCGGGCAGGTAATAGACGCCGTCAGCCACATGGACCGTGACCGCGCTCTTTCCCGCATGCGCCCGCGCCAGATCACGCGCTTTCGCGAGCGAGGCCAAGGGCTTCGCCTTCGTCATCCCCGCGGCGGCATCGTTTCCATTCGGGCTGACATACAGCGCAACCTGCTGGCTGGCTGTCGCTGGTGCTGGTTGGAAGTGGATCGTGTATGTCTCCCCCTTCGCGGACGCAAAGCGAATTTTGTCTTGCCCGTCACGGGAGATCTTCACCGTCTTGCCAGCGCTGTTGCTGACGCTAGCAGCCCCGAGCCCGGCACAGGCCACGCGGCATTCGCCGCCATTCCTAGAGACAACGGAAACAGCGGTGGCTTGGCCATCGGCCCACTTGGCGGAGACCACAAAGTTCCCGCGGGCCACCAGACCGTCAAAATGCCCAGTGCTCCATGCCGTCGGCAGCGCTGGCAGAATCTTGATGTCGCCCTCATGGCTCTGCAGCAGCATCTCCGAGACGCCAGCCATGGTCCCCAGGCTGCCGTCAATCTGAAAAGGAGGATGCAGCGTCCAGAGATTCGACACGGTCCGTTCACGAATGAAACGCTGATAGACTTTATGCGCGGCTTCTCCTTCGCCGAGCCGGGCGCGACTGTTCATGCGGTGGGCCAGGGCCCAGCCGGTGGTTTTGTCGCCCCGCAAATCCAGCGTCTTGCTCGCGGCTTGCATCCAGTCTTGATGCTCTGAGTTGATCAATGTCCCCGGATAGAGCGGGCAAAGGTGTGAGATGTGCCGGTGTCTTGCCTGCCCAATATCGCTGTAGTGATTCTCTTCGCGATACTCCTTAATCTGGCCGTCGGCTCCGATCAGGATCGGATCCAGCCGGGTGATCTGCTCGCGGATCGTCTTGAGGAACGGGTCGTCGCTGCCCAGCGCATCCGCCAGCGCCAAGGTGTCGGCATAGCTTTCCCAGACAAACCCCTGATCGAAGGTGCAGCCGGCTGTGATGTAATTTTTGCCCCTAATGTGGCCCGGAAATCCCTTCACCTGCTCAGGCTTTGCCGTCTGTTCCGGGGAGGCGGACGGCTCGACCAGCAGCAGGTCGCCGTGGGGAACCAGAGCCTTGGAATAGAACCGGCTCAGGGAGAGCATTGCCGGATACGCGACCTCTTCAAGAAACTCACGATCCTGCGTAAACTGGTAATAGTCCACCAGAAGCTTGGCGGTGAATCCACCGGTGCCCGGGCCGGAATGCCCGCCGCTTGCGCCCGGAATGTGGTACGCGTTCGCGCCGGTGCCGATGATCCAGCCGTTATCGCCTCCGTCCGTCAGCTGCTTGGGATTGTGCTTGCGCACGTAGTCGGTGGCGTGTTGCTGCGCCAGCGGAAGGTAGGCCTCGAAAAAGGCAATATAGGCTTCGAAACACTCCGCCAGGTTGGTGCTCATCACACCCCAGTAGTTCATCTGCACATTGATGTTATGCCAGAAGCCGCCGGTCCACGGCGTGTAAAAATCCTGGCTCCAGGCGCCCTGCAGGTTAGCGGGCAGACTCTTTTCCCGCGAGCTGGAAACCAGCAGGTAGCGGCCATACTGAAACATCAGCTCTTCAAGCCAGGTATTGGTCTCGCCCTTCTTATACTTCTCCAACAGCACGTGCGTCGGGTCAGCCGATGGCGTCGCGGTCAGATTGACCGAGACGCGGCCAAACAGAGTCTGATAATCCGTCAGATGCCGCTCTTGCAGCGCGGCATACCCAAAACCTTCAGCGGCCTGAATCCGCGCCGAAACCGCATCGTGTGGAAACGCATTCGGGTCGAGTTTCTCAGCGGGAGGATTACTGAACGTCGTTGCGCTGAGGCGGTAGTTGGTTCCGTTTGCAATCAGCAGCGTGACGGCATCGGCCTTGTTGACTTCGATGGTTCCTGCCTTGGCATTGGTGGACACAGAGCCGCCTTCGTTCAGCACCTTGATCTGCCCCTCGAAATTGCAGCTGAACATCGGGATCTTCCCCTTGAGTGTCAGCAGATTCCCCGCCGCCGTGACCGAGCCGGTGCGCTGTTTCAGCTCGAGATACGGGATCTTAGGCCGCACCGTAAAGGAGAGCGCGCCCTGCTGGTCGGCGGTCAGCCGGATCACGATCACATTGTCCGGATAGGACGCAAAGTACTGGCGTTGAAAGGCAACCCCGTCCTGCTCATAGGACACGTGCGCGATCGCTTCATTCAGGTTGAGAGAGCGCCGGTAGTTCTGCACAGCATCGTGATGAAAGTCGAGGTACAGCTCGGCGAAGCTGGTCAGCCCGCCTTTGCCGTAGATCCCCCTGTTGTGCAGCGTCTTGTCCGTAATCTGCACTCGTTCGGTATCCGTACGGCCAAAGACGCAGGCTCCCGTATAGCCGTTGCCCAGGGGATACGACCGTCGTTCCCAGTCTTGGTCATAGGACCGGGGCCTGCGGCTGGACTTGGTCGCCTCCCATTGATTCATGCCGTTGTTCGGCGCGGGCTCCGGCTCCCAGAGTTCATAGGATCTGGGCGAAGCCCCGGCGAAAGACGTCAGTGCCAGGCTAGCGGCCAAAAATAGTTGTAGTTTCATGGGTGTTCCGATAATTTTCAGGGAAATTTTAAGCTGAGTTCGATGCTGCCGAGCATCGGCTTCGATTGGTTGTCCGTTGCATCCTTGATCCGCAGGTAAAGTACGCTTCATGACTGGTCAATCGATAAGGATCGCGCCTGTTACGTGGTTGTACTCGTTCACAAGCTCGGCGAAGTCTGCCCCAGAGACATGGCCATCAGCAAAGAGAGTGTTCGCCTTGTTGGCATGCCGGAGATGCGTCTTTTGAGCAGCACCGTTTGACGTCGGCCTAATGAAATAGCACTGCATAGCAGCACTGCGCTCACGACTGTCAGCGGCAATAACCCGTGTGGTGGGAGAGAGAATTGGGGCCAGGCGCCAGCCAGGAGGATTCGCAGAGCTGCCGGTTGGCTGCCAGCCGGATAGGCTCTGTTCCACATGATTCGCCATGCCGTAGGTATAGTCTCTCGCTGAATTAGGCGCCGTCGGCAACCATGTATTCGTCCTCGGGCCCATGGGGCAAAGCATAACCGTAGTGTCCCCTATTTCAGGAGTGGGCAGATACCCGTTTGCGTATGTATTTTCTGGCCAATGAGGCTTTTTGTGCCTGGCCGGTTGGGGTTGGTTCATGCGGGGCAGAAAATCATCTGCATCAGCGGCATAGGTCATCCAAGCTGCACCGACCTGTTTCAAGTTATTTAAGCATGTACTGCTTCTTGCGGCCGTTCTCGCCTTTGCGAGGGAGGGCAGGAGCAGCGATGCCAGTATCGCAAGAATAGTAACGACCACCAGTAACTCTATCAGCGTGAAGCTGCTGCTGTTTCTCTTCGGGAAATCGCACGTATGCCGGTTACCCTGCTGCCTGTGTTTCATTTTCTTGCCCTTGCATTCATGCAGCCTTCCGAAAACGGGCCCGTATTTAGCAACGTCCTCTGCACTGAATAGCCCGCAGGACTCGTTTGCTGCTTCGGCGGCCATGATGCCCGCTATCAGTGTACCGTCCTCGCGTCCCATCGCTCTCGTTGTCTGTCCAGTGTGCAACCCTTGCCACCAAGAAGATAATCCGACAAAAATTGAAAGATAGCCATTATTGTCCGGATTTCAATCGTTAACATTTGGTATTTCTCGACTTTGCATGCGAGGGATTTAGTAGAAACGGACTGCTAGCGTTACTATTTCCCTTGTTAGGCTATTTCAGCGATGTCCTGAACGGAATTGACTGCCCCGTGTTCGAACACGGGTATGCGATGATCATTCGCACCACTCAGAACCTGTATACCGCCATCGAGGACAAAATCGAGGCACAATGATGCCGCTCGGGTTCTAGCCGGAATCTCCGGGCAAGTCGGGCTTTCCAGCGCTGCCTGCACGAGCGCTGGCTTTCGCCGCCGCCTAGGACGATTGCCCGGTAGTCCACGGCGTCCTGCCTCCCATGCGGCCCGTGTCCGCAAATCCCATAGATCTTGACCTAGCGGAAATCCCCGCGGCACCAATCTTCCTGGTCTTCGTCTTCGAAGCGGACAGTATTCGCTGCGTGACTCCTTCGAGGGGACCGGCCAGGTGGACGATAGGGACGACGATTCTCACCATCCCCTACCTCTCTCATCGAACTCTCTCCTCAACCCAATCCGATACAACATGGGTAGGAGGACGAGGACGATCGGTATCGATTTTATTTTCCGAGCCGTGCGGATGATCCTCGCTCAGGCCAGCGGGCACCGGCGTCCAAAACAGGAAAAACCCGTAGGGCGCGGGCCTTTTGGCGTTTGAGTGGCCGGCCCGAAACAACGATGCGTGGACATATTCATTTAACAGAAATCGCCGGAGAAATGCGCAAATTAGAACGGTTTTGCAGCCGGTGACGCTAAGTCCGCAAGACTGCTAGCGCGTGGATTTTTCTTTTTGAATTTCAGCGAGACGCGTCTCCATCTGCCGGGCGCGTTCTGGATACTGATCAAGCACATTGATCCGCTCACCGAGATCGCCGGAAAGATCGAACAACAGTGCACCTGCATCGAGTGAGTTGCCTTGCCACAGTTTCTTGTACCACTCAGGCGCCTTGGTGATTCCCCCCGGCCGCAGATAGGCCCAATTCTCCTGTCGAAGTCCCAGCGTGCCATTGGCAGCATGGTAGACCAGCTCGTTGCGGACCGACTCACCCGCACGCAGTGCAGGCAGTATATCCAGACTGTCTTCGGCAACACCTTCTTCCAGCGGCGCTCCAACCACTCCGGCAATTGTGGCGAACAGATCGGCCAGCGAAATCAGCGCCTCGATCTTACGACCACCACTGACTCCGCCCTCCGGCCAGGAGGCGATAAAGGGCACCCGGTGCCCGCCTTCGAGCAGATCACGCTTCAAGCCGCGCAGCGGTCCGGAAGGATGGTGCTGATGCGATTGAATCAGCTCGCGCATGAACGGAGCAGGGCCATTATCACTGGAGACGATCAGCAGGGTGCTTTCATATACGCCGGCGGCCTTCAGGCCCGCCACAACTTGCCCGACTGCGTTATCCGTCTGGGCAACATAATCTCCATAGGGGCCGGCTTCGCTGACACCTTGAAACTCCGCTAGCGGCACAATGGGCGTATGTGGCGATGTGGTGCCGAACAGCAGGAAGAATGGAGCGGGTGTTTTGCTCTGTGCCTGAATAGTTTCGACCGCTTTGGCCGTAATGGCCGGCATGACCTGGGCCAGTTGCCAATTCTTTTCGCCGGGGCCGACGCCGTGAATATACCCGCCCCCCCTCATTTGCTGCTTCATCAAAGCCCGGCCGTTCACATCGACTGGATCGCAGGTCAAGCGGTCATTTTCGATGAACGCATAAGGTGGCATGTTCGGTACATCATCGCCGAAATAATAATCAAATCCAGCGCCCAGCGGCCCACCCTGAATGGGTTTGGACCAGTCAAACAAATCACAGGTCGCCGTGCTGGTTCCTTTGCCGATAACCGACGCAGGCGGTTTTGCGCCGCCTTTCCATGGCCAGTCAAAGCCGAGATGCCACTTGCCGACACACGCCGTGAAATAGCCCCTACTCTGCAGGATTTTCGGCAGCGTGACGCGATCGTTTTCAATGGCGGATTCTTTCCACGGGTTCAAACGTCCGATTTTTGTGCGCCAAGAATAACGCCCCGTCAACATGGCATAGCGACTGGGGCTGCAGACGGTACTGGGCGAATGCGCATCCGTGGCCCAGACCCCAGCCTTGGCCAGGGCATCCATGTGCGGGGTTTTGACTTTCGACTCTGCATTAAGGAACGAGACATCCCCATAACCGAGATCATCCGTCAACACGATCACAATGTTTGGTTTCTCAGCTGCCTGCAGCGAGAGAACGGTCGAAATCATGCAGAGGACGGTTACGAAATACGTACGCATATAGTCTACCTATTGGGCTTCCAAGTTATCGATTCAGCGCAGCTTTTCGTGACTTATCCTGCTGCTTGCGCAGAATAATCGCCCGCAAGTTGAAGAGCACGTTGCCTGCCTGTTTTTGCAAGCTCAAGCCAGTGCGCCCCACTCCGGGCACGGCCATCTCTCCAATGGTCAGCATTTGGTAATCGCTCCAGCCCGACGTCGCCGGAACCGTAGCGGAAAGTTCTCCTGCACCGCATGTCAGCCCGAACCTTGCTCCGGCATGTGCTGGAGCGAGTGCATAGAGTAGTTCGACAGTATAGACCGCATCCTGCGATACATTCTCGAACTCCCAGCTGGCCCGGTTGGCGTTGGAGCTCCAGCGCCCCAGATTCTTCTTCTCTTTCCCGGCCAGAGCCAACGGCCCCCGACCTCCGATCACCGCTTCCTCTGCCGCCAAATAGACGTCGCCTTCCTTCAACTCCAGCTGATCCGATTTACGGAACACCTCAAGCCCCCCTTCAAACTCCAGTCGAATCAGTGGAGCTGGTCCTGCTGGTTGCTGCGCGGGCAGAATGATTTCGACACTCTTTTCGCCGGAGGTGACTCGGAGCTCCTGCTCTTTAGCCCCCAGCAAGGATGCGCGAGTTGCCTGCAATTTGACGCCCTCCAGAACCAGCTTTCCAGCCGCAGGCCAATTGAACACATGCAGGTAAAGCGACTGCCCTTTCTGCGTCAGGCGGCCCCAGGACGGCTGGGATATTTCGGAACTATCCGTGCCGTAGATGCCTTCGCCCGCAACCTGCATCCAGCGCCCGATTTCCTGTAGCTGAGCGGTACTGGCTTCGGGAAAGGTCCCGTCCGGCTTCGGACCGACGTTCAGCAGCAAGTTGCCGCCCTTGGAAACGATGTCGCACAGTTTTTCGACCAGCTCCTGCGTCGATTTCCAGTTGGTATCGGCTTTCTTAAAGCCCCAGGAGTGATTGATCGTCCAGCAGGCCTCCCAGTCATAGCCCAGATCCATCCCGGGGGTGGCCTGCTCAGGCGTACCAAAGTCGCGCTTGAATTGATCGCGCTTTGAAACGCGGTTGTTAATAAGTATCGAGGGTTTGAGCTCACGGATAAAGGCATACAGATCTGCGCCGTCCTCCAGGCTCCACCACTTTTTCCAATCCCCGTCAAACCACAGAATATCCGTATCATATTTTTGGATCAATTCGCGGATCTGGTCCTTCATGTACTGGACATACTTCGCTTTGCCCCCGCCTCTTAAGAATTCAGCACCCTTCGTTGGATACTCCCAATCGATCAGGGAGTAGTAGGTGCCGAAGCGAACTCCATACTTTTTGCAAGCTGCGCTCAGCTCCGCCAGCGGGTCGAAATCCAGCCCAGACAGATCCTTGATATCATAATCGGTATAGGCACTGTCCCACAGGCAAAACCCGTCATGATGCTTGGTGGTGATCACGAAATACTTCATGCCCGCATCACGGGCGCTGCGTACCCAGCTGTCCGCATCAAAGTGGTCCGGGTTGAATTGTTCGCAGACCTTCCGGTGATCGGCCTGCGAAATCTTCCCATTCCAGCGGATCCACTCGGCATAGCCCTTAATGGTCTTGCCCTGCCATTCGCCGCCGAGAACCGAATAGGCGCCCCAATGAATGAACATCCCGAAACGGGCCTCGTTGAACCACGCCATGCGCTGCGCCAGCTCCGCATCATCTTCCCCGAGCGGATTCAAAACATCCTCCGCTGCGTGTACACCCATGCTGATCAGCAGAGCCGACACCAGCGTTACTGCTACTACAGATTTATTGATCATATTTCCCTTTTTAGTTTTCGGTCCCGATCATGGCACATGATAGCCATCATTTCCTGGATTTCAATCGTTAACATCAGTTAGATATTGGCCACTCAGGCAAGATTGGCAGAATGGTAATTTTCCCGCCATGTCATTCCTCTGAAGCAGGTGTAATATATCGCTTCTCCCGAAGACCAGGCCTCAACGCCGAGGAACGTACCATGAGAAAACAGGGCGCCGCCGTGGGCTTGCGCGACATTGCCGAAATGACCGGGGTCTCCTTGACCACGGTTTCGAAAATTCTGGGTGGGAAGGACAAGCTTTTCGCAGACGCGACCGTGGCGCGGATCCGTCAGGCCGCCCAGCAGCTGAACTACCGTCCCAACGCTATCGCCCGCAATCTGCGGTGTGGCCGGACCAGAACCGTAGGGGCTATGATCCCCTTGATCGGCTACTTCAGCCATGTCCTGAGCGGGATCCATTCGACCCTTTTTGAGCATGGCTACGCGGTGATTATTGGCACGCCCCCGAAGCTAAACACCGCCAGCGATGACCAAACCGAGGCGCAGGTAATTCACCAGTTGATCGAGCGGAACGTCGACGGCATCATCCTGCGCCCCTCATCCGAACAGTTCGAGCGTGCGTATTTCGATGAGATCTGGCAGCGCAATGTACCGCTGATCGCCATAGACCGGGAGCTGTCGCTGTTCAAAACCGACTTCGTGGGCACAGACGACGAGGCAATTGGGGCTGCTGCCGCCAGGCACCTGGCCGACCTCGGCCACCGGCGTCTACTGTTCATAGGACGGGATGATGTCCAAACAGCGGAGTTGCGGGGCCTGGGATTCAGGTGTGCTGCAGGAGAGGTCGAGGGGGCGAGTTGTGCACACTTCGTGGGGGCCGGGCAGTGGCAGGAGGTCGCCTCCGTCATGCAGCGCGATGACCGCCCCACAGGCATTTTCTGCTATTCGGATGCTGTCGCGGAGAGGCTGATCACACGCCTACAGGAGTGGGGCGTGAGGGTCCCGGAGGACGTCTCGGTCATTGGCGCGGGCAATACGAAAATGGTCCGCGAACTTACCACGTTCGACCAACAGCCCTACGAGATAGGCAAAGGCGCTGCGCAGCTCTACCTGAAGCGCATAAATGAAGACACCCGCGCAGCATCCCCCACGATCATTCGTCTACCCGCCATCCTCATCCCTCGTGCTACCACTGCCCCGCCCCCTGCTTGAACATTCAGCCGGGACAGGTTCGGCGTTCAGCACGGTCCCGGCCATCCAAGTCCACCCTTCGAGTGTTCCGTTTCCGAGTCGCTCTGTGCTAAGGGCCCGCGCGGAAATAACGTTACATTTTGCTGCTGGCCATTTTGTTTCCTGGCAAGGCGGAAGCGAGCTGGCATACCCTATGGCATGTCCCGAGCGCAGCGAGGTAGCAAAAGGGCCGCAGCCCTGCGGGGCGTGCCGGCGAACGGCCATCTGCGGCGTTGCGTCTCGCACACGTACCGGCGGGCGCGCGGCGCTCCACGCGCCTGACATCTAACCATTCGGCGCTCCCGCCAAATGTAACAGTCCAAACCGCCGCGGTATGAGAAAGCAAGGAAACTTTCCGCGAGTTCTGGAGCCAACCGACTGTCGATGCTGCCAAGTCCCACCTGACCAACTGGTGTAGGCACGCCCAGGAGAAATCCGTTACTGCGCTGACTGCCATTACCAATATGATCACCAAGCACAGCGAAGGGGTGACCAATTTTATTGAGCAACGAAAAACCAATGCGCGCGCTGATAATCTGAAAGGTAAAATCCAGCACCTGAAGGCCTCTGCTCGCGGATTCTAGTCCTTCGACAACTACCGCACGAATATCCTCTTCCATCATGGGCACCTTGACCTCAGCCCATGAAAAATCCCGTAGTGCCCGGCAAAAAGTAAAAAAACTTACTTGGTCAGGCCCCCGAGTGGGGCGAGTACGAAGGGCTCGCGCTCTTTGGCGGGCCGACGGTGGAAGACGTCGAGCAACGGCTGCACGATCTCTTGCTCGGCCTTGAGGGCGGTTTCGCGACGACGCTGGGTGGACTCTTCATCACGAATGTTGCGTTGGAGCTCGCGCAGGCGGGTGTACTCCCGCGGGGTGAAGGTGATGGGGCGGTTGGTCTGGCGCCAGCTCAGGCCCTGGAGTTCTTTGCGCATTTTGTCGAGGGCAGCCTGACGCTGGTTCCACTGCTGGTGCAGCAAGCGCTCGTAGACCGACCAGGCGCGAGTCTCGGCGACGACCGCGCGTATGCCAAACGGGGAATCTTCGAACTTGTGATGCAGGTCTCGGTATTGCAGGGCTAGTTCCTGCAGCAGGGAGGCTTCGACGCCTTTGACCATGAGCTCGACTTCTTGGCGAACTAGCTTGCGGAACTGGCTGCCCTCGTAGAGGGTGTCGCCAATGAGCGCGTTGGCCGTGGCCTGATTGAGAAGTGCGGCAACGTGCGCTTGGGTGGTCGGGCGGGCGAAAGGGATGCGCGGGTCGCCGCCGAGCCGGTGCAATGCCAGGAACTTTTGCCAGGCTTTCATACCATGCGCATCGGAGATGCGGGCTCGAATCCAGCTCTCGACGAAATCCCGCTCCTTATCGGTGCCACGCAGAACTTGGAGATCGAGCCAGTCGATGAGTCTGCCAGTGGCAGCGTAGGGTTGGTCGGGCTGCCGCCACTCATGGTAGGTGACGACACCGCCCAAGCGGGAAAACAGGCTGATTGCGGACTGCGCTGCAGCAAATTCGTAGTCGAGCTCGCCAGTGCCGACGAGGATAGCAAGCTCTTTGTGATACAGCGGGGCTTCCTGGGGCAGCAGCCCAGGTTTTAGAATCACGGCGCCGGCAATCGCGCCGGGGCGCTGCCAGCTGATCTCGGCTGCGACCATGGCGCCGGCGCGCAGGCCGCCGACATAGACACGCTTCTCGTCGATGTTCAGAAAGCGCCGCAGATGGCTCATCGTGGCTTCGCAGGTGCGCCAGTTGTCCTGAAACCGCAGGATGGGATTGCCGTCGCGATCCTTTGGGTAGCTCATGCCTACGGCAATGAAGCCGTGCCCACGATGGGCGAGGGCGGCGGGGCCAATGTCGGGAAAGCGGTCGGGCTGCCCAAACCAGAACATGATGGGGTAGGCGATTCGTGCATCGTAGGCCTTGGGCGTGTAGACGCGCAGGTAGGGGTGCATGAGGCCGTGTTGGCGTATGTTTGTCTGCTGGCCGGCTGGGTACGGCACGTCTGCCTGGGTGAGGCAGGCTGCAAGGCAGAGAAGTATGATCAGGGGCGATTTTGCCATGGTAGTGTCCGTCAGGTCGCGAGGGCGCGGGCGATAGTGAGGCCTAGAAGTACGGCAATCCCGCCGAAGCCTAACTGTGCCACAACATTGAATAGCGCCAAGCGGTGCTGATCGTTTTGGATCAGTGAGATGGTTTCATAGCCGAACGAGGAGAAGGTGGTGAAGCCGCCAAGGAAGCCGGTAATGAGCAACAATTGCAGGTATTTCTGCTCCTGGCTAAGCAGCCCGGCGGCCAGGCCAATGAGCAGGCAGCCGAGGCCGTTTGCCGTGAACGTCGCCCACGGAAACCCTTGCGGGCTCTTGAGAAAGTGACTGATCAGGTAGCGGAAAACGGAACCAGCAAAGCCGCCGACTCCAACGAGAAGCAATTTTAGTGGCATATCGTCGAAGCCGGGCGGGGATCAGTAGTGGATGACGGTGCGGATGCTTTTGCCTTCGTGCATTAGGTCGAAGGCTTCGTTGACCTGCTCAAGCGGCATGGTGTGGGTGATGAAGGCGTCTATCTGGATTTCGCCTGCCATGGCCCGGTCGACAATGCCCGGGAGCTCGCTGCGACCTTTGACGCCGCCGAAGGCTGAACCGCCCCACCAACGACCGGTGACCAACTGAAAGGGGCGCGTGGAGATTTCCTGACCGGAGGCGGCAACACCGATGATGATGCACTTGCCCCAGCCTTTATGGCAGCACTCGAGCGCGGAACGCATGAGCCCGACGTTTCCGACGCACTCGAAGGAGTAGTCGACGCCGCCATCGGTGAGATCGACAATGGCGTCCTGAATCGGGGTGTCGCCGTAGTCTCGGGGGTTGATACAATCGGTGGCACCCAACTGACGGGCTAGATCGAATTTGCTGGGGTTGACGTCGACTGCAAGGATGCGACCGGCTTTGGCCATGACGGCACCCTGAATGGCGCTGAGGCCAACGCCGCCGAGACCGAAGACCGCGACCGTTTCGCCAGGCTGGACCTTGGCGGTGTTGAGCACGGCGCCGACGCCAGTGGTGATGCCGCAGCCGAGCAGGCAGACTTTTTCGAGTGGTGCAGCTTTATTGATCTTAGCCAGGGCGATCTCGGGTACCACGGTGTACTCGGAGAATGTGCTGGTGCCCATGAAGTGGAAGATGGTCTTGCCATTGAGCGAGAAGCGGCTAGTGCCGTCGGGCATCAGGCCCTTGCCCTGCGTGTTGCGCACTGCTTGGCAAAGGTTGGTCTTGCCGGACTTACAGAATTTGCACACCTTGCATTCAGGCACATACAGTGGGATGACATGATCGCCCACTGCAAGGTCGGTAACACCAGCGCCAATTTCGACTACGACGCCACCGCCCTCGTGCCCGAGAATAGAGGGAAAGAGCCCTTCAGGATCTGCACCGGAGAGGGTGTAGGCATCGGTATGGCAGACGCCGGTTGCCTTCAATTGTACGAGAACTTCACCTGCTTTTGGGCCAGCGAGATCAACTTCGCAGATTTCGAGTGGCTTGTTGGCTTCCCAGGCAATTGCGGCTTTGGTTTTCATCGGAGTCTCCGTGTTGGTGTGATGGCAGAGCGGCTCAGTCCTGACAGCCGCATGCGTAGAGTTTTTCTCGCGCTTCCATCTGTGGAATCGCGTCAGTCATGATCTGCTGTACTGTGCGGCCGTTGCGGAGTTCGCAAAGCCATTTTTGTGCAGGATTGCCGTGGCGGATTATTTCATGCAACGGGGTGATGACCTCGGTTAGGCAATGCTCGGTGATGGTGGACGTGAGCCGCTCCAGTAGGTCGTTGAGTTCGTCACGCAGCCAGACTTCGCGGCCATCCTGCCAGCGTCGATAGCGGGCGTCGAGGCTGTTGCGGGCCGCAGCTAGGTTATTGTGGCGCTCCAGACCGACCAGTTCCCGCTCGCGAGTGGCCGCGGGTAACCAGGTGGATTGCTTGAGTGGATCAAGCTGAGGATCTTCGAGGACGGTCCAGATGCGGGCCTCGAACAGGGCGGTGATGGCGAGCAACTCGAGGATACTGTCGATGCGGTCGCAAATGCGCAGCTCGAGCCGGTCGAGTTGATGGGGCGTGCCATTGCCATTGGGGCGGACACTGGCCCAGAGGTGGCGCACGTTGTACATCTGCTGGTCTTTCAGGCGATCGTCGACCCAGCTGACGAACTGGCTGTGGCTGGAGAACATAGGGAGGTCTGCGGGCGTGAGCGGGAAGCGGTGCCAACGAAAGGAATGGAAGCCGGTATCCACGCCATTATGAAAGGGGGAGGCAGCAGACAGGGCGAGGTAGAGCGCAGACTCCATGCGCACAGTGCGCCAGGCGCGAAGGTTCAGCTCTGGGTCGTTGATGCCGATATTGATGTGGGTGCCGGCGGTGACGACGGCGGTGCCGTAGGTGTCCTCGATCAGGGTGTGATAGCGATTTGCCGGATCCGAGCGCATGAAGACGCCGTCGTCCTGTGGCAGGCAGCTGCCGGGCAGCAACGTGTAGCCGCCGAGCTTGTTCAGGTAGCTGCGGAGCTGGGTGCGACGGGCGAGGATCTCGCAGCCGAGTTGTTCGTAGCAGGGCAGGGGCTGGCTAGTAAACTCAATGTTTCTGGCATCCGGTTCCTTCGAGAAGCCTTGGAGATCTGCCGCCGCGCGATGTGAGAGCGGTTTGGCGACGTAGTCGTTGGTTCCGGAATACACCTCTTCTTCTAGCCCTTTGAGGAGCCTCATGCGTAGCTCTCCGCGAGATCTTCGATGTAGCGAATGACCTCGTCTTCAAGAGTACGGCCGTAGATGGCGTTCATTTCCTGCAGGCATGTGGGAGAGGTGACATTGACTTCGATCAGAAAGTTGCCGATGACGTCGATCCCGACAAAGTGGAGGCCGAGCTCGCGGAGGTAGGGGCGCAGGACGCCAATGATCTGCAGGTCCCGTTCAGTGATCTCGGTGGGCTGCGGACGGCCGCCAGCGAAGAAGTTGTTGCGGTGGTCCTCTTGGCCGTGCACGCGCAGCACCGCGCCGAGTGGCTCCCCGCCGAGCAGCAGAATTCGCTTATCGCCGGTGGCTGCCTCGGGCACGTGTTGCTGAATAATCACGTGGTTACTGCCGTGATTGCTGAGTGTTTCGAAGATGACGCGGGCATTCGAATCATCCTGACGCACGTCAAAGACGCCCATGCCGCCAAAGCCGTCCGTGGGCTTCATGATGGCGCGGCCATGCTCGGCGAGAAACTGCGCGGCATCATCGTAATGCTGTGTGAGCAGACCGGTTGGTTGGAGGTCCGTGAACTGCATCGCCCAGATCTTCTCGTTTACAGTACGGATGCCAGAAGGCCGGTTGATGACGGGCGTTGTCTTGGGAAGATGCTCCAGTAACCAGGTGTGGAGCAAGTACTCTTGGTTGAACGGTGGGTCGGTGCGGATGAATACGGCGTCGATCTGGCTGCCGCTGAGCACGGTGCCCTCGAAAATCTGGAACGGGGGTGAGGCGGCGCGATCCGGCTGAACCCGAAGGACGCGGGCATGAAGCTCGCCATGGTGTAGGCTGAGGCCGTCTCGATTCAAATAAAATACGGCGTGGCCACGCTTTGCTGCCCCCTCCATGAATGCGAAAGAGGTGTCCTTTTCTTTCTTTATTGTGGACATCTGGTCCATTAGGAAAACGATATTCATGGGCTAAAACACACTTTTCTACACACTCGTACATTTTCCGCTGGTAAAAAGCGAGTACTGTAGGCGCGCGGGCCTCGTGCGCAAGGCAGGTCCAGCGCCGCACTACCAAAGCGCTGCATGTAAAGCAACCAAAGCAAATCGAACTAGGACTTCTATGGCTTATATCATCGTCGAGAACGGTGCCTTGCAGGGCCAGCAGTTTCAGCTCGGCGACGAGGCGTTTCTGATCGGTCGGCATTCGTCCTGTGACATCGTCCTGCCGATACCGGGGGTTTCCCGGAAGCACAGTCAGATCTCAAAGACGGGATCCGGCTACAAGGTCGAGGATCTGAAGAGCCGAAACGGGATCTATGTCAACGGCGTGCCAGTAAAGAAGTCAGCGCTGCATCATAATGATGTGGTGAACGTGAGCCGTTTCATCATGCGTTTCTTTGACCCGACGGTAGCCAAGCAGCAGGCAGTTGCGCCCGAAGCGATCGTCCCGCCGGGGACTGGTTCCGTAAGCGGAACCCGCAGCCCAAGCGTGACGATGCCGGGGCGGAAGATGTCCACTCTATGGTTCGAAGACAGCCCGGGATTGGGGGCCTCGATGGCGCTCGACGCGACGCGATTTCCGGTCATGGCGCACATCGGGCAGGATCCGAACCAGGCGCGTGATTTGCAGAAACGGCTGGATATTTTTTACCAAGTCTCGCAGGCGATGTCATCGACCACCGAGGAGGGGACGCTGCTGTCGCAGATTTTAGACTGCCTGATGGAGGTGTTTCCACAGATCATTCGGGCCTATGTCACGACTGGCGACGACATGGAGTCGTTGCAGTTGCGGGCGGTGCGACATCGCAGCGAGGAAGACGCGAGCAAGCCGCTACGACTGAGCCGCTCGGTGATTGCAGAAGTGATGAGTCGTCGCGAAGCGTTGCTGATTTCTGATTTGTCATCGAGCGAGGAGTATTCGCAGGCTCAAAGCCTGGTGGGGCAGAACATCTGCTCGATCATGTGTGCGCCGCTGATCGCTCACGATGAGATCTACGGGATTCTGCAGGCTGAGGCCAACCTCGCCTCGCATTCTTTTGCCGGGGAGGACCTGAACGTGTTGGTGGGAATCGCCGTGCAGGCGGCGTTGTTTCTGCGCAATTCTAAGCTGTTGAACGACATCGCGCTGGAGACCAGTCGGCGTTCCCAACTGCAGCGCTACTTCTCACCGACGGTGGCCCAGCAGGTGATGAACAACAACCTGCAGTTGGGCGGCGAGATGCGCGATGGCTGCATTATGTTCTGTGACATTGTGGGCTACACGGTCCATTCGGAGGACCGCAGTCCAGCAGATGTGATCCGTGAATTGAATCGCTATTTCGGAATCATGGTCGGGATCATTCTGACTGAAAAGGGCACGGTGGATAAGTTCGGTGGCGATGCCATCATGGCGGTGTGGGGCGCTCCGGTTGCGATTGAGCAAGATGCCAAATTTTCGATCTCGGCAGCACTGCAGATGCAGAACTCTGTGGTCAGGCTCTCGGAAGCTAGTGATGGCGTGGGGATGGGGATCGGCCTGCATTATGGTGAGTTCGTGGCCGGGAACATTGGGTCAAACGAGCGGATGGAGTACACCGTCATCGGCGAGCATGTGAACATCGCGGCGCGGGTCGAATCAAAGGCCGCGCGTGACATGTTGCTGGTCACGGAGTCTGTCGTGCATCGGGCTAGTGATGAGGTGTTATTGGGCTGCAGCTTTCTACCGATTCCGCTGAAGGGGGTCAAGAATGCGGCCAAGTTGACGTCAATTCGCGGCATCAGAACCGAAGACGGCTATCTACTGAGCATCCCAGCGATATTGAACGATCAGCATGGCAAGATTACCTTCTATGAGCCTACGGCACGCGTGTTCAAGTTTGTGTGCCGCGGGCTATTGGTCGCTGGCATCGGCTCGATTCGGCTGGAGCTGCCCGAAGAGAAGAAGAATACGGCCACCTATCATGTCGAGGTTGGGGAGGTCACGAACAGCAGTTTCTACAGTTTTTCCTTTGTGGAGACCCCGCCGCTGATCTACAGCATGTTTAAGGAAGGGATCGTCCCGATGGACGAGATCTCTTGGCGCCGCAGATGAGCGAGGTACTGACACGGTCCAACGCGGTCCTAGTGATTGTGGATATGCAGGAGAGACTTATGCCGGCGATGTCGAACGCCGAGCAGGCAACTCGAGCCGCCCGAATCATTGCCGCTGGAACCAGAGTACTCGACATTCCAGTGATCGTCACTGAGCAGAATCCGTCTCGTCTGGGGCCGACGCTTGCCGAGATCGCAGCAGAGGCAGAGGACAGCGTGAAGCTGGAGAAGCTTAGCTTCAGTTGCTGCGGTGCAGGCGGGTTTCTGGATATCCTACGAGGCTATGGCCGGTCGCAGGTGCTTTTGGCTGGGATCGAAACCCATGTCTGCATCTACCAGACAGCGCGCGATCTGCTGGCGGAGGGGCTTTCAGTGCAATTGGTGGCCGATGCCATCACGTCTCGACTTCCGGAGCATCGGGAGCTTGCCATGCGTCGCATGGAGTCTCTTGGCGCAAGTATCACCTCGAGCGAGATGGCTTTGTTTGAGATGCTCGGTGTTGCGGAGGGTGACGCGTTCAAAGCCATCCTCAATATCGTGCGCTGAGAATCGGCTGAGGTCACTTGCAGGATATCTCAACTCTGGGACTGGCTCTGGCCTTTCTCCCCGTATTCGGGGTCATCTGGATCCTGTACGTCTGGGGAATCGGCGCGCGCCTGTCTTGCTACGCCGTGCTCAGAATGCTCACCCAACTGTTGCTGATCGGCTATGTGCTGATTTATGTGTTTCGTGCACAGACCGGGGGGATCATCGTGGGCGTCGTGGCTAGTATGATCGTCATTTCCGGCTGGATCGCGCTGCGTACAGTGCCGACCAAGCGCTGGCCCCTTTACAGCCGGGCTGCGCTAGCCATCGCGATTGGGGGTGGCAGCGTGTTGGTGCTGATCACACAGGTTGTGTTAAAACTTGACCGCTGGTATGAGCCCACGTTCGTCGTTCCGCTGGCTGGGATGATCTTTGCCGGGAGCATGAACAGCGTCAGCCTGTCTGCCGAGCGCATCTATTCTGAGCTTGCCGGCGGTGCGACCTACGAGGACGCGCGTCGCTGCGCTCTCAATGCGGCCTTGATCCCGATTACCAACTCACTATTCGCCGTCGGACTGGTTTCTTTGCCCGGGATGATGACCGGCCAGATTCTGGCTGGGGTATCGCCAATCCTGGCTGCTCGCTACCAGATTATGGTTATGTGCATGGCGTTCGCTGCCGCCGGGCTTTCAGCCGCAGTTTTCCTGTGGCTGATCCGATCTTTGGCGGCCGCAGATAAAAAGTCGCCATGACCGCTTGCAGCTATCGGATTCGAAGGTATATGTGGACTGTAAGAGAGGGCAAAATTCTCTGACAGCTCTATACATCGGGATCGCAAGATCTTACTGTCTTCACAGTTTCAGAGCCCCTTTGCCCTCTCTTTTTTTATCCCCTGTTGATGACGCAATGGTGAGCGATTGATGCAACTACAACGCGCATCCAGACGCCTTGTGTTCCCGAAGGCTGGTGCGGCGCGTCAGGTGCTTGACGCCATCTCCGAAATCGAGCTCCGCGAGACCGTGGAGAAGATCGCCATTCCTCGGCATTTTACGGCTGAGACAGCTGCGAACCAGCGCATTGGCCAGTGGTTGTTCACAGAATTAGAGAGCCTGGGGCTCAGCGTAGCGGTGCAAGGGCAGTCCCGGAACATCGTCGCCCATCGGCCTAACATCGTACCCGAAGTTTGGATTGGCGCGCACTACGACTCTATCCCCGGTTGCCCGGGCGCAGATGATAATGCTAGTGCTGTGGCAGCAGCGCTGGCCTGTGCGAGAGCACTCGCGCAATTGGCTCCTATGCACAACATCGGGTTTGTGGCCTTCAATCGGGAGGAGGACGGGTTGGTCGGCAGTCGCGAGTTTGTGCATGGCTGGCTGTTGCGCAAGGGAATTCCCGCTCGTGAGGTGCACATTCTTGAGATGATCGGCTACGCCTCAAGTCTTCCTGGATCCCAACAGACGCCTGGCGGCCTGCCGCTGCGCTTGCCGAAGACCGGCGATTTTCTTGGCCTGCTTGGCAACCGTCACTCTAGTGGGCTGGTGGACATGATGCTGGCCCAGGCTGCTGGCACTCTGCCGGGGCTGCCCGTCTATGGCTTGAAAGTGGGCTTTGGCCTAGAGCGACACTTTGGCGTGCTGATGAGAAGTGACCATGCGCCGTTCTGGGAAGCGAACATGCCTGCAGTGATGTGGACCGATACCAGCGAGTTCCGGAATCCCAACTATCACAAACTCACCGATACGCCTGATACCTTGGATTATCCGTTTCTGCGCGCAGTCACCACGCTGCTTACTGTGCGCGTATTGGCGACCGGCTGACGATGTCCGAGGTGCACGCAGAGACCGAGGCCAAGGTCCCACAACCACAGAACGGCGCGTTCCGCGTGGTCCTGCTGATCGTCTCGGTGGCTGCGGCAGCCGTCGTCCTCTCGGGTTTGCCGCTCGTGGTCGATCATATAATTTAGCCCGTGGACCGAGCGACGGCCTGGCTGTTCGCCGGTCTAGCTAACGCTGTGGGGGCGGACGTAGCCAGAGTTGGGGCCGTGCTGACCATCGGCGGTTTAAATCGGCAAGTCGTTATCGGCTACGGCTGTGATGGCGTGCTCGCCTATTTATTGTTGTGTAGCGTGATCATCCCGATTCCGGTGACGATTCGACTACGCCCGGCCGGACTAGCGGCTGGTCTGGTGTTTGTGCTGGTGATGAATCAACTACGGGTTGCCGGACTTGTGCTGTCATTGACCACTGGCCCGAACGACGAGCTGTTCGAATTCTACCACATCTACGTAGGCCAGATGTTTGCCGTTGCGATAGTCTTCGTGTTCTGGTCGCATTGGCTAAAACTGGCTCTCAACAAGGCAAAATCGTGAACGCACCAGTTGTCGAACAGCTAGAGGCGGCGCTGGCACCGTTTCGCGGGCGGGCACTATGGTCGATGCTCGCGAGGCTAGTCATGGCGACTGTGCTTGCCCTATTGCTGTGGCGCCAAGGCGGGCTGGAAAGCGTCGCCGGTGCTGCTGCGATGCCTGTCGTTCAGACAGCGCTTGGCTTGGCGACCGACGAGGATGTGCTCAGCAACAACGACGAACCTCGCCGGATTCTCCAGTTTTCGGTGCCCAGTGCGATCGCGAAAGGAGTGGCACTGGTGGAGCTTAAGGTCATGTTGCTTTTCGCCATCCTTGTACCAGCATTACTGCTTCTCGCGGCACCGTTGGGTGGTCTGCGGGATCTGCGGCGAATCGGCCTAAGTCTGCTGTTTGCCGTTCCCGCGATGATGGCGGTTGTTCTTCTGGATCTCGGAATCTATGCGATCGTGGTTCTGCGCCTGCGCTCTGGCAATGACTATCTAATCTCCGACGAGACCAGTCAGGCTCTCAACAGCATGGTGGTGGGATTTGATTTTCTGCTGATTCCGCTGGCCCTATCGGTCGCAGCTTGGACACTCGCAGGCAAGCTGCAGGCAGGCAAACAATAGCAGGCCCAATGGCCACGGTGCGTGGCTATCGCGAGAACCGGCCGGTGCGTGATCGTGGCGCGGTCGTCTCGCTGCAAGCGCAACGTGTGTTGCGCGAATGGCATGGTGTGAGGGGGGCTGGAGCGGTATTTGTAGATGCGGGCATGGCCGAAGGAGTCGCCGGTGGCGATGCCGGGCCCAATAGCATCACAAGTGGCGGACTGGGCCTGATTGCCGAAGACGGTAAGCGATTCCGGGGCGAGCTGTGTTGGGCTAAGGCATTTCGCCATTACGACAACTTTGTTGACCACATGCAAGACCGCGGCCTGCACGTGGCGGTGTCGTACCGGTTCTGGTAGTCGCCTTAGTCGTCCGCTTGGTGGATCGCGACGGTAATCTCGCCTTTCCAGGTCTTTTCTGCGCACTGCGCAGCCAGCTCTCCCGCAGTCCCCCGAATGACCTCCTCATGCCGCTTGGTGGCTTCGCGCACGATCACCACGCGGGTTCCTGGCCCGAGGGTCTCGCTGATCTCGACCAACAACTTGCTCACGCGGTGCGGTGACTCATAGAGGATGACCGTAGGCACGTCCTGGGCGATTGCGGCCAGACGGGTCCGGCGTTTCAGGCCTTTCTGCGGGAGAAATCCGGCAAAGCTAAAATGGGTGACTGGGAACCCGCAGGCCGTGGCGGCAAAGCACATGGCGCTCACTCCGGGAATGATTACTGGCTCGATGCCTCGTTCCACGGCGGCGCGCACGAGCACGAAGCCCGGATCGGAGATCGAGGGTGTTCCAGCATCGGTCAGCATCGCGATGCGGGCACCACCTTCGACCTCTTCAACCATGCGTTCGGTCTTGTGCTTCTCATTGTGTGCATGATAGCTAATCACGCGTTTGGAGATCTCAAAGTGAGTCAGTAGCCCTTTGGCACGGCGGGTATCTTCGGCGGCAACGATGGTCGCCTCGCGCAGCGTTTCGAGAGCCCTAAGGGTGATGTCCGAAAGATTGCCGATTGGTGTGGCAACGAGGGCGAGCCAGCCTTCGCCAGGTTCCGTAGGGGTGCTCATGTTCGCAGCTCGTAGCGGCGACCAGGCAACTGCAGCGCCACCTTTTTGATCTCGAGCATTAATAGGGTCGAGAGTGCTTCATGGGGGGGCAGGCCAGATTGCACCACCAAGTCATCGGCGCCGATCGGGCCCTTCTGTAGTAGATTTACCAAAGTCTGCTCCGCTTCGTTTAGCTCCGGCAAAAGCCGTGGCTCATGTTGGTTGGGCGTAATCGTCAACAGCATGCCAAGGGCATCACTGATGTCTCCAAAGTTTTCCACCAGCGTGGCGCCGTCTCGCAGCAATTTGTGGCAGCCCGAGGATTGGGGCGAGGTGATCGGGCCTGGAACGGCAAACACATGACGACCAAGATCCAGCGCTTGATTAGCCGTGATCAATGAGCCGCTCTTGTGCCCAGCTTCCACCACCACGGTGCCCAGGGAAAGAGCCGCGATAATTCGATTGCGCATCGGAAAGGTCTGCCGATCGGGTTTGCGCTGAAGTGGAAATTCGCTAATCACCGCACCGCCGCTGGTGCAGATTTTCCGCGCCAGGTCGACATTTTCAGACGGGTAAAGGCTGGCCAGGCCGCTGCCAATCACGGCGACCGTACGGCCGCCGCCTTTGACCACGGCGCGATGTGCGCCGGTATCGACGCCGACGGCCAGCCCGGAGACCACACACCAACCAGCCGCTGCGGCCGCGCTGGCGAGCCTGTCCGTGACTGTTACGCCATAGTGTGTCACATGGCGCGAGCCGACAAAGGCGATCGATAACTTGTTGCACATCTCCAGCGCCTTACGATCTCCGCTCAGGTAGAGACACAGCGGTGGATCGTAGAGGTCAGTTAGCATTGGCGGATAGTCATCGTCTGCCGCCGTGATGATTGTGACCCCAGACTGTTCAGCAGCCCGAATCTCGGCGACCGGATCGACCTGGCGCTGCCAGTTGGCGATGGAGGCAGCGGCCGGGGCGCGCACTCCGGGGACGCGCTTGAGCTCGGCGAGTGACGAGATCAGAATGCGTTGCGGGTTGCCAAAGTGCTCCAACAAGTGCCGGACGGTGACAGGCCCAACCTTGGGCAGCATGTTAAGCGTGACGTAGGCTTCCTGTTCAGTCACAACGGTTCCGAATGGCTTCGAGGATGGGGGCGCTGGGCACATCTGGTTGCATGTGAACCGTACCGATGCCGTCGGGGACGATCAGGCGATTCTTGCCTTGCTCATACTTCTTATCCTGCTGCATAGCCGCCAGAATTTGCTCCGGGGCACCGTCGCTGCGTTTGCAGCGAGTAGGGAGCCCGAGAGCTGCGAACAGCGCATCCTGGCGGGTGCGGAGTTCGCGACGCGCCTCTGTGGCGTCGACCAGAATAGCGAGGTCGGCCGCCATGGCCATGCCAATTGCGATCGCTTCGCCATGGGTGTAGAGGCGGTAGCCGGTGATTTTCTCCAGCGCGTGGCCGAAGGTGTGGCCGTAGTTCAGGATCGCTCGCAGTCCATTGTCGAACTCATCTTCCAGCACCACATCCGCCTTCAACTCGCAGCAACGCTGAATCACCGCCATACAGGTTTCGGCGTCGCGAGCGAGCAACTGTGGCACGATGGTCTCGAGCTTTGCGAACAGCGCAGCGTCCAAAATTACGCCGTACTTCACGACTTCGGCCAGGCCGCAGCGCAGCTGGCGATCGTCCAAGGTGCGCAGAGTCAGCGGGTCGATCATCACCAGCTTGGGCTGATGAAAGGCGCCGATGAGATTCTTGCCCTCGGGCAAATCGACTGCGGTCTTGCCACCGATGCTGCTATCCACATGCGCGACCAGGGAGGTCGACATCTGGATGTAGTCGATGCCGCGCATGTAGCTGGCTGCCAGAAAGCCAGCAGTATCGCCGACGACGCCGCCGCCGAGCGCGATCACGACTGACTTACGGTCTAGTCCTGCCTCGACCGCGGCGCTATACAGGCCACAGAGGGTGGAGTGGGTCTTTGATTCTTCGCCAGCTGGAAAAATAGTCTGTGTGACGGAGTCGGCGCCAGCTGCTTGGAGCATGCGGGTTGCGGACTCCGCATAGAGCGGTGCAACGGTACTATCGGAGACAATGAAGCACGCTCGTCCGCTGACATGGGGGCCGAGTGCAGGGCATGCGGACTCCGCAAAAAACGTGTCCTGAATGACGATATCGTACGCGCGATTGTAAATCGGGATGGGAATGGTTCGCATCATAGCCTACTGTACATGGGAGCGGTAAGGGCAAACCATAGCAGGTTGCGGGTTCACGCCAATCACTTGAGCATGGATACGGGAATGAACGGGAGTAAGGAGATGGCGCAGCGTTTGCTGTTGACGGGGGCTTCGGGTTTTTTGGGATCTGCGTGCCGCGCGGCATGGGCCGATGCGTACACGATCATTCCGCTTTGTTCGCGGCGTACGCTGAGTCGGCCGGGGCTGCTGCCGTGTGATATCACCGACTATGGTGAGGTGAAGGCGGTGCTGGCCGAGCACCGGCCAGACTGCGTGGTGCATCTGGCTGCGATTCGCGATGCTAATCTGTGCCAGAAGCAGCCGCTTGCGGCGGCGCGGGTGAACACACAGGCGACGGGGGATCTCGCCGGACTTTGCGCAGATCGCCATCTTCCGTTTGTATTTACCTCGACGGATCTGGTCTTTGACGGTCGCGAGGCGCCGTATTCGGAGGCGGACAGTGTGAATCCACTGAGTGCGTACGGCGAGCAGAAGGCGCTGGCGGAAGAGCTGGTGCGGGCACGGTGGCCAGCGGCTGTGATCGCCAGATTGCCGTTGCTGTTTGGGCCGGTAGGGGAGGGGACAGAGAATTACGCGGCCTCGTTCCTCGCGGCGTTGGGAGCGGGACAACCGCAGCGCCTTTTTGTGGACGAGTTTCGTACGCCACTATCTGGCACAGATGCCGCGGATGGGGTGCGCATTGCGCTCGAAAGTGGCCACGCGGGACTACTGCATCTCGGTGGGGCTGAGCGGGTGTCGCGCTATGAATTTGGCCAGGCAATCTGCCGGGCGGCAGGAGTTGCGGACTCCGCATTGGAGCCGATCCACCAGGTCGATTTGACGATGGCTGCACCTCGGCCGCAGGATGTCTCGCTGTCGAGTGAGTTGGCAGGAGCGCTTGGTTTCGAGCCTCGGGCGCTGGCCGCGGCTCTGCAGGACCTGGCATGATGAGCTACGGCTTGGTGGTAGGCGTGACTTGCGTCTGCCTGTTCGTAGTGGCTCGCGCTGGCTTGGCGACCGGGACTCGCGTGGCGCTTGGCATGCTGCCTTTTGCGGCGGCTATGGGCCTGGCAATTATGTTGCTGTTCGGAGAGAGCGAGGTGCGCGCCCCGGGGAGCGGCGTGACTGCGGTTGAGAAGACCGCAGATCTTCACCACACCGCCACTGGCGTGGTCTTGCTGGGGACTGTCTGTACCTTTCTCTGCCTGGGACTCGGCTATCGCCAAGATGGCAGCTAGCAGTCTGTCGGACTTACGGGGATCTTGGCGAAAATTGGAGCGAATCGATCAGAATTGCGCAATTGTCGGGCGAGTATTGAATATACTTAACAAAAATTGCGCAAGAAATGATCGAAATCGCTCAGGTTTGCAGCCGATCATCCTAAGTCCGACAGGCAGCTAGGCTAGGGCGTGGGCGAGGCCATGAATTCCGGTGTCGAGCGAGAAGAAGTTCTCGTGGCCCTGTTCGCGCAGCCAGAGCGTGAGATTGCGGCTGCGAATGCCTTTGGCACAGGCGAGCAGGAAGGGCCGATCAGCGGGGAGCTGCAGGTAGATGTCGGGCTCGGACATGGGCAGGTTGGGGACTGCATGCACCCAGGCTGGATCGCCGAGCCGCTCCATGGGCTCACGAATGTCGATCAGGGTGTAGGCGGCTAGCTGAGTGAGACCGAGATGGGCAGCATGCACCTGCCATGCATCGTGGGCGTACTGCTGATGACCACAGGCGCAGTTGACCCACTCAGCAGGGCCGTCAGCATAGAACTCTTTCTTCCAGATGGGAACATGCGCTTTGACCTCGTCGATCACCCAGCGGCAGGCTGCAAAGGCTTCCTGGCGATGCGCGGCCAGGGCGCCAATCCAGATGGCAGCATCGCCAATGGCAAGCTCGCCGATGCGATGGATGGTGCGAACTCCGCAAAGCGAAAAGCGTTTGCTGGCTTCGGCCAGAATTCGGTCGCCTTCTGATTCGGCGAGTTTGTCGTATGCTTCGTAGGTGAGGGACAGCACCTCGCGGCCAAGGTGATTGTCGCGCACGCGCCCTTCGAAGGTGCTCAGGCCGCCAGCTGCGGAGTTCGCAAGGGCAGCGGATAACTCGCCGCATGGGATTGGCTCTCGAGTCAAGGAAAAGGGCATGTCAGCCTCCGGCCAATGGCGGGATCAGGGCGAGGGTGCAAGCTGCGGGTAGTGCGGAGTCTGCAGGCTGGTACTGGCCATTTACGGCAAAGCGCACACGATCCAACGGCAGTGAGAAGCCGTAGCGATGGCTGACTTCTTGATAGGCGGCGGCGGGCGTGGCGGCGCTGAGTTCGAGAGTTTCTTGATCTTTGCCAGTCTGCTCACGAAACAGGGCGAAGTAACGGATGGTGACGGTCACTGGGCGCTGACGGCCAAGACACCGTTGCTTAAGATCCGGGCGCGCAGTCCGCCACGAGCTCTCAGTGCGTCCTCGGTACCTTCGGCGAAGACTTGATTCATCCAGTAGCAGGGGCTGCATTCTTCCATGCCGAAGAAGGTGATGCCTTGCAGGACAAACTCCTTGCCGATCAGATCACTGAGGTCAACCCCGTCGAGGATGACGTTGCGCCGAAAGACGGCGGGCTCTTTGTCGGTGACGTGGAAGGTCTCACACAGTTCTTGGTAGACCCGCAGATCGAAGAAGGTGATCTGGCCTTTGAACTCGTCCTTGAACCCAAAAAAGCGGTCGCCCACGAGGCCTTTACCGGCGACGCATTCGACCTCCTGTACTTCGTTTTCGTGGTGGCTCAGTGCGGTGAGACCGTGCCGGCCCTTAAAGTTGTGACCGGGGGAGACGTAAATGTGACGAATGCAAGAATCAGGCAAGTCTGCCATGGGGGCTCTCCTTAGCGTTCGTCGAACAGTTCTTCGTCCAACTCCATGCCTGGGGCTGCCATAGTCGCCATTTCGACCATAGAGAGCACGGGCGTGCTGAGGTTTGCGATGATCTCGGAGCGTACACAGCGTTCCTGGGGATCTTTGGTCTTCTCTAGGGTGCGGAGCTCTTCGAGTAGCTCTTTTGCGAGGCGATCCATGATCTCGTCCATCTGGTCCATGCGGTCATTCTCCAAGGTCCTTTCGGTTTCTTCCGCGGGTACCATACATGACGCGTCAAAATTGGTCATAAGTTTGATCCTGAATGATTGCTGAAATGTGCCGCGCGTAGGCTTCCGGCTGCCAGGCTTGACGAGCGAGGATGCGAAAGAGTGGCGTGCGCAGGACTGCCATGCGGCCGAATGAGTGGTCGATCGCGGAAATGCCGAACTGGATGTCGGCGTCGTTAATCTCGGTTTTGCGGAGTTCGCAAAGCGCGCGCCATCTGGCGGCACCGACAATGAGCGGCACTGTCAGGGCTACGGAGCGCAGGCCTTCGAAAAATTCCAGGCCGAAGTTTGCCGAACCGTAGAACTGCTGGGTTTGGAGCCTGACTTTTAGCAGGCGAACGATGCGTGCTGCGGACTCAGCAGGCGGCGCTGCTGCCGGCTCGCCGAGGAGCTGTAGATGACCAATGATTCCGTCGGGGTAGTCCTTGTCCAGTTCGCGCAGGTTTCCTTTGCCGAGGGTGAGCTTGCGCAGGGCGTTTGCATTGCGGATACGCGCCGGTAGACCGCCGCCAATGAGCGCTTCGTCACGCCGTAAGTAGGTGGTAAGTAGAGACATGTAACGCCATTTCTCGACGATGTTCTGCTTGCGCAGTCTGAGCTCAGGGACGTCGGTGAGGACGCGCGTGAAGAAGGTCTCGAGGACCTCGTCTCGGATTGGCTTATCGTTCAGAAAGATCGCGCCTAGACACTCGAGGCGCGAGGCGGCGAGGTTGAGCGCGATGGCTTTCTGGCGGAGCGGCACATCGGCGTCGAGGATGCCCGCGCTGAGTGCAGCCAAGACGACATGAACGGTGTCGGGCGTGAGGGTGGAGGCGTCTTCCTTGGAGGGCACGGGCAATTCAGGCATGCTGTGCAGGAGCTTTTCGGCGTCTTTGCGGGAGGCGCTGAGCAGCGGGCCGGTTTCTGCGACGACGGCCGGGCAGTCGGCGCGAGCGGAGAGGGCGTGCTGGCCGGATGCGAGCCGGGAAAACTGCAGGGGGTAGAGCCGACAGCCCAGCGGCTTGGCATCGGCCCCGTGCTTGGCGTGGATCCGGCAGTTGCCAGCGGCGGTGTCGAAGTAGGCGCAGGTGCCGTCCGGACGATGCGAGACAAAGGTCTTGCCTTGGAACCGAAAGACGGGCTTCGCCGGTGGATGATCCCCGTCATCCCAGCGGAGAGCCCGCAGCTCGGTGGCCTCTTCCGCTGTGACTTCGACGTGCCAGTCCCTGCAGCACTTTCCACAGTCGGTGCAGTGGTAGTGCTGGTCGGCAGCAATGATTTTGGGGCTGGCCATAGAGAGTTAGCCGTGGCAAAGCCAGTGGTGTTCTGCTGGCGTGAGGGGAACGGTGAGGTTGCCGAGCGAGGAGCGAAGCTCTGAAAGGGTGCGAGGGCCGAAGAGGGAGAACGCGGGGAATGGCTGATCGAGCACCCAGGCTCCGGCGATGTTAATCGCGAGGCAGCCTTTGGCTTGGGCCAGCTCTGTGGCGCGTTCGAGCCGGGCGAAGTTGTCGTCGCTGTACCAGCAACGCGCTAGCTGGCGGTCGTCCAGCTTGTCTGGGGCGGAGCGACCGGGGGCGAAGAAGCCACGGGCCTGACTCGACCAGGCAAAAAGGGCGATCTGCCGTTCGGCGAGCCAGTCGCAGTCTTCCTGGTCGTGGACGTGGACGCATCCGTCCCAGACCGGATCGACCATGCGGGCCAGGCTGAGGTTGTTGCTGATCGCACCAAAGCCGCGCTTGCCATTGGCCGCCGCGTAGGCGTTGGCCTCGGCGACGCGTTGGAGTGACCAATTTGAACCGCCGAAGATGCC
>Ga0115566_10000547_pt1 | contig 32506 bp, 29 predicted proteins | sample COGITO_mtgs_1204_3_FD_87173 | JGI IMG/M metagenome (GOLD analysis project Ga0115566, IMG submission 87173) | Pelagic marine microbial communities from North Sea - COGITO_mtgs_120405 | ecosystem: Environmental > Aquatic > Marine > Epipelagic | place: Germany:Helgoland, sampling site Kabeltonne...
GGTGAAATTTCTTCAAATCTGGCTTTTCCCAAAAGTGAAAGGTGTGAAACCGCGTTATGATCAAATGACGTTTAAGCCGGAAGATCGACACAATAGCTTTCAGCAAATATTGTCGCCCAATGCCGATGACGAAGGCGTATGGATACATCAAGATGCATGGTTTCATTTGGGAAATTTTGATGCTGGGCAAAAAAGCGCTTATGCTTTAAAGAAACCTTCAAATGGCGTTTATGTCTTTATGATTTCTGGGGAAGCCAAGGTCAATGATCAATTATTGAAAAGTCGTGATGGACTTGGTGTCTGGGACATTAATGCCCTTGAAATTGAAACCATGACCGATACAGAAATCCTATTGATGGAAGTACCAATGCATCTTGGCTAAAAGCCCTTATTTTGGTCGTCAATGAGCAACCTAAACTCCAAAGTTTTTTGCATCGGTTTCATGAAAACCGGAACCACGACACAGAACAGAGCACTTACCATGCTTGGTTATCGAGTGAGCAATCGTTCGTGGAAGTTGCTTCGACCCATCTTATATGGCGATTGGGAAACGGTTAAGTCGCACGTGAATGGCTTCGATGCATTTGAAGATAACCCTGTGCCACTGATTTATAAGGAACTAGACGCCATGTTTCCAGGCAGCAAGTTTATCTTAACCGTGCGTGATCCGGAATCATGGTATAAAAGCGTAAGCCACCATATTGGCAGCCTTCGCACTCCGATGCATGAATGGGTTTTTGGTCGCGGAAAGGGTTTACCAAAAGACGATAAGGACCACACCATTCGGATTTATAATGAACACATCGCTGCTGTTAAAGCCTACTTTGCACACCGACCTGATGATTTGTTGATACATGAACTCGAGACAGATATGAGTTGGGAAAAAATATGTACTTTTTTAGTTCAACCCATCCCAAAGGAGCCGTTTCCACACAGCAACAAGTCAAATTATAACGAATCCAAACCGGTGAAAACTGGAATTTCATTTACTTCTATCCGCAAGCGAATCAAAAATCGAATTGTCTTAATCTATTTAAACTTAAGGGGAGTCCTTCCAGAACGATAAATTTTGGTGTGAACGAACATAAAGGATAGTAAATTGCAGCGAAAGAATTAGAAGTAAAAACGTAAATGCCAAACAAAACAACCATTATATCATGAGTTCTGAAGTAACCAAGGAGTATACAAATGGAGAAATAACGGTAGTCTGGAAGCCGGGAACCTGTATTCATTCTAAAAAATGTTGGGATGGTCTTTCATCCGTCTTTAACCCAACCAAAAAACCATGGGTAAACATCGAAGGCGCATCATCGGAAGCCATCATGAAACAAATCGATGCATGTCCTTCTGGTGCGCTGAGTTATTATAAAAATGGCGAAGAAAAAGCGGAATTGGCAGTCAGCTCCTTGACTAAAATTGAAGTGATTCCAAACGGACCCATACGCGTGCATGGCGATGTTGAGATCACCCATTCGAACGGCACAACAGAAACACGCGAACGGATAACTGCACTCTGCCGTTGTGGACTTTCAGCAAAAAAACCCTACTGTGACGGCACGCACAAGCGCGAAGGCTGGCAAGAATCCTAGACTAGAAGCTTAATTATCGGACTCCGTCCATTTGCTTTTGCTTCTCCATGTCAGTCGGTATTTTCACCCCATCTCTCGTTCGAACAGGCGTGCAATCGAGCGTATTGGCCGGACGCATGAAAAAAAAGCGAAGGCTAAAAATGACAGGACGATAACGGCTTGCAAAAAACCCGAGTGAAGATCTTGGTGGTTCGAAGGGTAGAATATTCAAAATAGGCGTTTCAAGACTCGGGATCAACAACCAATTTCCTCGCATTTTTATGCCATATCCGAGTTTGTAGTGTAGTTGCGTGGAGAAACTTCCAGGTGTCTGGCTTGTAGCTGCGGAAACTGTATTTCCTGCTAGGTTGGTCATAAAAGCATAGCCAGCATTCACGCCAATTGAATTCTGTATGAAGTTGTATTTACCAATGCGCCAAACGTGGTTCAGATTGAAAAAAGCCTCTGCGTAGTGGTAACCATAAGTTCCTGACGTTTGTTCTAATACAGAAAGTGCTGCGCCACCTGGTACGCTCACATATTGTCCTTCGCCTTTTTCCTTTCCGCGAAGTCCTTTATACGATGCTCCATAATCCATGTATTTGAACAGCTTCGAATATTGAAACATGCGATAGCGCCCTACTTCGGCATACAGACCCGGCTTGCCCGTAGCTGTCAGTTTAGCATCAAATTGTTGAACATCCGTTTTATCGAAGGTTTTTTTGTTTGCAACAAAAGGCGTCATCATAAAGGTTGCACCGGGCGCCAAAATCCAACCATTAGGTTTGAATTGAGGTTTGGCAGGCAAAACTTCATTGTAGTGCTTTTGAAACGAAACCGGTTTTTGCTTTCCTCTATGCTTTTGAGCCAGCCCGCTCAAAGACATTAGAATCAGCACTACAATTGGATAAATATGACGCATTGGTCAAAGGTAGCTTCAAATAATGTCTCTCACCTACCTTACATAAATGGTTTTTAATAGACCTTTGTCAAATCTCTTTTCACCTTAAGATTCCTTTCCCTATTGAATTCGATTGATCCAGCGCGGCTAAAGAAACTTGGAATTTCAATGACGAAATTTGCAACAAGTTCATTGGTCGGAACCGCAGCCGATTTTTTGAGTTTCACTTTTATTTTTCGGCAGTTTTTACCTCTTTTTTGGGTTGAGATTTGCGCATCCTTAGTTGGCATGATCATCAACTTTTTCATGCAAAAACGCTTTGTTTTCACGCTAAATCGGAAGCCTTCAAGTGCCTTTGTCCTATCCATTTTATTTTCATTTTGCTTCATGTATCTGGGCGCGCTTGGCATAAGCTACCTAGGTAAGATTCAATTTTTTGCCGAACAATTGATTCTAGCTAAAGTCTTGATCATGGGATCCAAATTTGTTCTGAATTATTTCACAAAACGCTGGGTATTCGAAAAATAGAAAGACCATTGAACCGGAATCATTACGTTAAACAATACCTACCTATCGTCTGCATTTTCCTCGTTTTATTGGGTCTAATAGCCTTCAACGGCCTGATGGAGCCTCGTGGAGCTGAAGCCCGAAGGGCACTTGTCACATTCGAAATGATGCAAAATGGCGACATGATGAAGCCTTATTTACATGGACATCCTTATTTCAATAAACCACCACTTTACAACTGGGTTCTTGCCTTTTTCTTTACCGCGTTTGGCTCAATGAGCGAGTGGGTACTTCGGCTACCTGGTGTGCTTTCCTTGGTTTTGACTTCCCTAGTTTTCTATTTAGTTGGAAGACCATATCTCGGTAAACGCGTTGCCATGCTTGGGGCTCTGGCAAGTTTAACCGCAACAGACATGCTCTTCTATGGATCGATTAATGCCGGGGAAATCGACCTTTTTTATGCTTTGATAACTTCATTACAGGTTTTGGCCATTTTTTGGTTTCGCCAAAAAGAAAAGTGGCTCACTTTATTTATGGTGTCGTATTTCTTGGCCGCCATTGGCACACTAACGAAAGGACTTCCCTCATTGGCTTTTCAAGCCCTTACCTTAATGGCATATTTAGGCTATACGCGTTCCTTTAAACGACTCTTTGGCTGGCAACACTTTGTTGGTATTGGTTTACTCGTAAGCATAGTTGCAGGTTATTTTATTGTGTATGCTCAAACAGGTGATGCGCTTGCTTTTGTTGTGAATACATTTAAGCAAGCATCTCAACGCAGCGCTAATGAATATGGCGCCATGGATATCGCGCTCAACCTAATTATCTTCCCATTTGAATTCATACAGCGCTTGCTTCCTTGGTCTTTGGCTTTAGTTTTTCTGTTCAATAAAACCATCCGATCTCATATCCGGCAAAACCCCTTCATAGCTTTCATAGTTGTCTTTTTCTTGGTCAATATTCCAATCTATTGGACAGCTCCGGAACTGCGAATACGCTATACCTATATGTTCTTTCCATTCTGCACAACGCTTTTTATATGGATCATTTTTAAGTCATTTGAATTGAAAATCAAGGTGCAAGCTTTAATAAAGGGCGTTCTGTTGAGTGCGATGACCCTTTGCGGAATTGGGCTAATTCCCATTAGCGCTGTTATATCTGACTTGACGATCGCTCAGTATGTTACGCTCTTTGGATCATCGCTATTGATTTTTTACATCGTTTATCTTCATTACAGGAGTACTTGGAATTTTGAGGGCTACTGGTCGATTGTATTTACATTAGTCTTGTTGCGCATGGTCTATAATATAGTAGGTATGCCTTATACCTCCGCGTCATTGCCTGACTACAGTCAGTTAACCTCTGACATGATTAAGACATCAGCAGGCAAGCCAATCCATTATTATGGTCGACTGACTTCCATAGAACCAAATTTTTCACTCTTCGGACACGATTTTTATAGACACACATTACTCATACCTCAGGATTATTCAGCTGATTTCGCCTATTACGATGCGCTTTATCGAAACGAAGTCATGGACAACACAAACCAGATCACGTCTGGAGATTTTTACATCGTCTCCGAATCAGAATGGGTGGAAGGATTACAGCCCTTAGACACGATACCAAACATGATAGGCGGGCAGAATTATTACTTCTGTAAGGGTAATTAGCGCAGCCGAGCCAGACACCGGTTAAGAGAACTTCTCTAGCCGAATACCAGCGCCAAGAAAAACGTACGTGGTTGTCGAGTATTCAAAAATGATCTTACATTTGTAAGTGATTACTCACTATTAAATGACAGAAAAACAAGAAAGCATTCTACAAGCTGCGCTGAAACTCTTCGCAACGGAAGGCTACGCTTCTACCTCTACAAATAAAGTAGCGAAAGTGGCTGGAGTTTCCGAAGGATTAATCTTTCGTCACTTTAAGAATAAGGAAGGCCTGCTGAATGCCATTATGGGGCAAAGCGCAGCGGCTGCTAAGGCAATGATGGCAGACGTTATTATGACGAATGAGCCAAAAGAAATCATTCGAAAAACCTTAGAAATTCCCTTTAACATTGGGAAGGATGAATACGAAATGTGGCGATTGACCTATGCGCTGAAGTGGCAAACAAACGGCTACGACAGCAGCGGATTCGACAACGTAAAACTCATACTTCGGGACGCATTTGATAAGCTCGGCTATGATGATCCTGCAGCCGAGGCAGAGCTCATTTTTATGTTCATTGATGGAGCTGCAACAAGTTTTTTGCTTCATGAGCCAACGAACAAAGGCGACATCCTATCATCGATAAAATCAAAATATAACCTTTAAAAAATTTCACTCTAATTGTGAGTGATTAATCACTATTAATATGAAAACAATAGATAAAACTAAACCTGTCTTAGTAACCGGAGCAAACGGATACGTTGCCAGCTGGATCGTCAAGAAATTATTGGAGGATGGCATAACCGTTCACGCTGCTGTGCGCGACCCATCCAAAAAAGAAAAGTACGCCCACCTCGACAAGCTTGCCGAGCATGCACCTGGAACGATCAAATACTTTGCAGCAGATTTACTGAAGGAAGGCTCATACGCTGAAGCCATGGCGGGCTGCGAATTGGTATATCATACGGCATCGCCCTTTTCACTGAGCGTAAAAGACCCACAAAAGGAGCTTATTGATCCCGCGCTGAACGGCACAGCCAACGTGTTGAATGAAGCCAACAAAACCGAATCGGTAAAGCGCGTGGTGGTAACGAGCAGCTGTGCTGCCATTTACACCGATGCTATTGACACGGTGAATGCACCAGGAGGAAAAATCACCGAAGCCATTTGGAATACGACCTCATCGCTTGCATACCAGCCTTACTCCTATTCTAAAACGCTGGCGGAGAAAAAGGCCTGGGAAATTTACAAGGCTCAGGATCGTTGGGATTTAGTGACCATAAACCCAAGTTTTGTTATGGGTCCAGCGTTGAATCCAGAAAATGCGACTTCGGAAAGCATCAGCGTTTTAAAGCAAATAGGAGATGGAACCATGAAAATGGGCGTTCCAAAGATGGGAGTTGGCGTTGTTGACGTGCGAGATGTTGCCGAAGCACATTATCGAGCTGGATTCACTCCTGAGGCGCAAGGCCGATACATTACATCTGGACATTCTACTAACTTTCTTGAAATGGCTGAAACGCTTCAGCCCAAATTTGGAGGTCAATATCCTTTGCCAAAAAAGGCAATTCCGAAGTGGTTGCTCATGCTCATTGGACCCATGGTCAACCCAGCATTTACGAGAAGAATGCTTAAAAACAACATCGACATTGCGTGGGATGCCGATAATTCGAAGATTAAAAAAGAACTTGGTATGCAATTCAGGCCAATGCGCGAAACGATGGAAGATTCATTCGACAACTTGATCGCAAGCGGCATTTTACTCGCCAAGAAATAAGCCAAAGCAGTTTATCGGAAAGTTTTAGAATCATGTCAAGAGAAAGAAATCACCAACAATGAAATGGATTAAGCAATTACTAAAATGGTTGGGCTTTATGTTGCTCACGCTGGTTATCGCCATCTGCTTTTGGTTTTTTACCACACCACAATTTGGCGGTAAACCGAGCGCACATGAAATAGCTATGTATTCCAAAACCGATCATCACGATGGGTCCAGTTTTTTCAACTTTGAACGAACAGATATGCAGATGGATTTTGCGCGGATTTGGGAGGTCATCAAAGAGTTTTCGAATCCTGTGGATAACATCAAACCCAAAAGCGACATCAAACCCATTCGATTGGATGCCAAGTTGGTGAATAGCGAGCCCGAAAAAACCAAAATCACTTGGTTTGGACACTCAGCATTTATGATCGAAATGGATGGAAAAGTCATTTTGCTCGACCCCATGTTTGGCCAAGTACCTTCCCCGCATCCATGGATGGGCGCCAATAGATACAATTCTACTTTTCCATTGGAAATAGACGAATTACCAAACATCGATGTCGTTGTTTTTTCACATGATCATTACGACCATCTCGATTACGGATCGGTCTTAGCTTTAAGTGAAAAAGTCGAGCACTGGCTGGTTCCTTGGGGATTGGACAATCATTTAATTGAGTGGGGAATCGACTCCAACAAGATTACCGCGCTAGATTGGTGGCAAGAATCGATTCAAAGCGACATCGAATTCATTTTCGCACCTTCTAGACACTTTTCAGGTCGCAGCATTGACGATAGGATGGCTACACTTTGGGGGTCATGGGTAATCAATGGGGCAGTGGATAAAATCTATTTTTCGGGCGATGGAGGTTATGGCAGCCATTTCAAGGAAATTGGAGAAAAATATGGCCCTTTCGACATCGGATTGATGGAATGTGGTCAATACAACTACAAATGGGCCGACATCCATATGATGCCCGAAGAGAGCGTTCAAGCCGCGATTGACGTTCAGGCAAAAATCATGATGCCCGTGCATTGGGGTGCTTTTACGCTTTCGGTACATAGTTGGATCGAACCGGTGCAACGTGCACAAATCGAAGCAGATCGGTTTTCGGTCAAAATGACCACTCCGAAAATTGGTGAACAAATCATTTTGAACGAAACATACCCAAATAGCCAGTGGTGGCTAGATTACTTAGACAAACCTTTACCCGAAGATGAAAACATTCAAACCAGTCGTAGTTAATCCTCTGAGAATTGCGGCAGCGACCGCGATCTTTTTCTTTGCGAACCAAACAGCTGTTTTTGCCCAAGGCACAGACAATGCCGTTGACATTTTTCAATGGTTGATGATGCTTGGAGGATTAGGCGTAGTTGTTTATGCGGTCTATCAGCTTTATGGGTTCGCGAAAATGATTGTTGGTGAATCCAACAAAAAGGCAGCGCTATTTATAGCAATCATCTTGACTGCTTCCGTCATTGGTGCAGCTTATTTCTATCTTTTTTATTAATCAAGCACATTTAAACTCTTATCATGAAAGTCATAATTACAGGAACAACGGGCATGATAGGCCGAGGTGTTTTACTTGAATGCCTAGACCACCAAGATGTGAGCGAAGTGCTTTGCATTAGCCGCAGCCAAACGGGCGAAAAACACCCCAAACTCAAGGAGTTGATTCACGCAGATTTTAGCGACTTCTCATCCGTGAAGGCGCAATTATCTGGCTATGACGCGTGTTATCACTGCATGGGTGTAAGCTCCGCAGGAATGTCTGAGGAAAAATATACCCCCTTGACTTACACGTTCACCTTGGCATTGGCCCAGGCTTTATTCGAGATAAATCCAGCGATGACCTTCATTTATGTTTCAGGAGTTGGAACAGACAGCACCGAAAAAGGCCGAATCATGTGGGCTCGGGTAAAAGGAAAAACCGAAAATGACGTACTAAAACTTGGATTCAAACAAGCCTTCATGTTTCGTCCCGGAGGCATTATCCCAAAGCGAGGTGTTGCACCTAGGGCAAAAGCCACGCGCAATGCATTAAAGCTCCTAGGTTGGATATTGCCAATAATGAAATTTTTTAGCCCTGATTCCGTGCTCGACACCACATCCATTGGATTGGACATGATTCACCTGACGCAGAAAGGATCAGAAAAATCCATTTTACATCCAGTCGATATTAACGCGGCAGCATTGTAATTTACGCCATCACCAATAAGTTCTAACCATGTACGTAAAGAAGAATTTCAATTTCGCCAGCATATTCATGTTTTCATGGTTCCACATCGTTTGGCTAACCATTTGGGCCTTTATAACCGCCTGGTTTTATGGCACTTTTCATTTCGAATGGATGAATATACCATGGCTTCCGCTTTCCATCCTTGGCACAGCGGTGGCGTTTTACATCGGCTTCAAAAACAATAGTGCCTACGACAGACTTTGGGAAGCACGAAAAATTTGGGGAGGAATCGTAAACAGCAGTCGGATGCTCGGCTCAAACGTGCGGGCCTATGTGGGAAACCAATTTCGGGATGACAAGCTTCCTGAATCCGAACTTCAAGCAATTCACAAGAAGATGATTTACCTTCATATAGGCTGGTTATATACCCTGCGCAGTCAACTCCTTGTTCCAACTCCTTGGGAACATCTAAGGAATCGAGATGGCGACCTTGCCGAATCGTATTATGAAAATCGAAAAAACAATTTTGGCATCGGCCTTTTTGACGACCAAGACACCAAAAATGAATTGCATCAATTCCTTCCTAAGGATGAATATGACAAGCTCATCAACCATCAAAACTCGGCCACACAGATCTTGGACAAGCAAAGTCAAGAATTAAAAATGCTGCGTGAAAAGAACCTTATCGATGACTTCAGGCACATGGAATTGCAGAAACTCCTCAATGACTTTTACACGCATCAAGGAAAATGCGAACGCATCAAAAAATTCCCACTCCCGCGTCAATATGCTTCCATGAGCTTTGTTTTCGTTTCCATTTTCATCATCTTACTTCCTTTTGGCTTGATCCCTGCGTTTCAAGAGTTAAGTCCGCAATGGGGCCATTGGATTTCTATGCCCTTCATGGGATTGATCGGATGGATTTTTGTCATGATGGAATTGATTGGCGACTACAGCGAAAATCCATTTGAAGGATTGGGAAACGACATTCCTATGCTTTCCATTTGTCGAACCATAGAAATAGATCTGTTGGAAATGTTGGGCGAAGAACACATTCCAGACCGCATTAAACCGGTTAACAGCACTTTGATGTAAATCGTTCCAAAAAGCTTGGCCATTTTTGCCATGTGGAAGCCATGAAAATCCGAAGTGCCGTTTTTGACGATGCTGGTCAGATCACTGAAATCTATAACCATTTCATTCGTGAAACGGTTGTGACCTTCGAGCTTGTTCCAATTGATGCGTCAACCGTTTGGCAGCGGATTCAAAAAGTTCAAATGCAACACACATGGATTGTATTAGAAGTTGATGGATCGATCAAGGGATATGCTTATTCCAGCGCATGGAAAGAGCGTGCAGCCTATCGCGACTCGAATGAAATATCCATCTATCTGCATCCAACTGAAACAGGAAAAGGATATGGCAAATTGCTCTATCAAGATTTAATTGACCGAGCCAAAAAACTAGGCGTTCATGTCCTGATTGGTGGAATCTCTCTACCAAATGACGCCAGCATAAAACTCCATGAAGCGTTTGGATTTAAAAAAGTCGCTCAATTTGAAGAAGTTGGGTTCAAATTCAACCGGTGGATTGATGTCGGCTATTGGCAGCTTATTTTGAAAGCAGAATGACTGTTTTCCCTGTTATACAGACTAAACGATTGTTGCTAAGGAAGCTCACGCACAGTGACGTTACTCCCATGATTGAAATTGCCAACTATTCGATCAAGAACGCCACTAAAGCGCAAACCTTGGAATTAATCGACAAGGCAAACACGCAGTTCGAATCGGGCGAAGGCATTTCTTGGGGAATGGAATTGGATGGTAAAATCATCGGTTCGATTGGCTACTATCGAGGTTTCGCGAATGAAACTGGAGAGATCGGTTATGTCATGTGTGAAGCGTTTAAACGAAAAGGCTACATGGCCGAGGCGGCAACGGCTGTAATGAACGTTGGATGGAATAAGCTAAAACTCAAACGCATTACTGCCTACACGGAAATCGATAATTTAGCCTCGGTTTTATTGCTTGAAAAACTTGGATTTCGCAACACGAACCAAACTTTCAAGCATTACACCATTTTTGAGATGCTTCGAAAAGACGCATCAAAAAAGGATGAATCATCTCCGGTTTGAATTGAATAACTTTAGGCTTTCCCAAAACTGGAATTTTAATCCCCACGATGAGTAAACTACTTTTCACGCTCATTCTTTTGTTGATTGCTAGCGAATGTGTCCAGGCACAAGTTCACTTTGAAAAGCGCTATGCCAATCACCCTGGCGCTGAAGTCAAAGCACTGCGCCAAACGTTTGACGGAGGATACATCATGGTCGGTGGTGACGCGCAAGAAGCGGCCATCATTCGTACGGATGAATTTGGCGATAGCCTTTGGACAAAAAATTATACCAACCCCGGCCAGTTTGCTTTCAATTTGGAACAATGTGCTGATAGCGGTTTTATTGTCACTGGTTACGCCTTTTACAATGGGTGTGACGCCTACTTACGAAAGCTAAATCCAGACGGAACAGAGGCTTGGTTCCAATATTACGATGGCAGTGGCTGCGAATGGGGGCAAACGTTAAAGCAGCTGCCTGACGGAGGTTTCATTCTAGCTGGGACAGAAATCACTCGAACGGATTCTGCAGGAAATTTAATATGGACACAAGCAACCTCGACCGGAAATCAAGCCATGAGCATGGTCATTACCAGCGATGGTAATTTGGTCTATTCAAGCACAAGTGCCAGCACTGCAAGTGGCGCTTGGCTGACCAAAATGGATTTTGATGGCAATGAAATATGGACCAAACACTACACTGACCTTTACTTTTATAACAACAGCGACAACAACATCACTGAAACCAGCGATGGCGAATTCATTTTAGTCGGAAGAAATGTTTCCGTCCCATCAGGTCTGATTAAAAAGGTCAGTAGCAATGGCACTTTGGTTTGGACAAAGAATTTATCAACGGAAACACTAGCTTCTACCATGTCTGTCATCGAATCGGACAGCGGTGGCTACCTTGCTTGTGGTTTTTTTGTGGACAGCGTTGGAGTCCACGCCTATTTACATCGGATGGACGAAAGTGGAAATCCAGTTTGGGATAAAGGCTATGATGACGCTTCGTTTCAATCGTTGGTTCAGTGCAAAGACGGAGGCTACGCAGCCGCAGGTTATAAAGAAAGCTCTAGCGGGAAGAGGAAGTTCTTTTTGATAAAAATTGGAGGTCAATACCCGTTAAACACCTTCGAAAATCACGAAACCATTGGTTTATCGCTTGTCATTTCCCCCATTCCTTCTTCGGGAAACATCCACTTGGAAGATTGCGCCTGTTTTGGTTCTGCAGCTGATGTATACGACATCAATGGTCAGTTGATTCACAGCAGCATATTGGCCCCTGACATGGATTTAAGCTTTCTTAAAACTGGTTTGTTTTTGCTCAACACTATTTGTGGGCAAGCTCGATTTATGATCCTGAAATAGTTTCGTGGAAGTGTGTGGCCTCTAGTTCACGTTCTTCCCAGGGCCTTTAATTGCTGTTTTCTGATCCTTTAACAGACAGATTCCTTCATTCCCGTTCATATTTGCATCCAATGAAACCGCATATAATCATTTGGATTTCTGCTATCTCGTTACTCTCTTGTTCGGAGAGCAAACCCACTAAACCCGCTGTTCCTGATCCATTGACGGCTCAGATCAACGCCTATTTATTGGCGCATGTGAACAACGCAAAGTTTAACGGAAGCGTTTTCTTGGCAAAAGGCGATTCGATCCTTTATCATCAACACTACGGGTTGGCAGACAGAGCAAATGAAATCGCCATTTCCGATTCCACAAAGTTCCTGATTGGATCCATCACAAAACCTTTTACAGCAATGGCAATCTTGCTTTTAGAACAAGATGGCGCCTTATCATTGAACGATCCACTGTCTAAGTATTTTCCAGATTTTCCAATTGCAGACAGCGTAACCATCGAGCAGCTTTTGACACATACATCAGGCATTCGAGATTACCATGATTTCCCCGACTGGCCAGAGCGAAGTCAATCCGATATTATTCCGATGGATGTTATTGAACAAGTAAAAACCGATCCATATCGCTTTCCTCCTGGCACTTCTTTTCGCTATTCAAACACGGGATATATATTACTCGGCCTCATCATTGAGCAAGTCAGTAAATCATCATTCGATGCCTACCTAAATAAAGCGATCATTGCTCCATTGGGTCTAAAAAATACGGGAGTCATCACAAATGAATGGTCTCCTGAAAACCTGGCAAAAGGGTATTCTACTTCTCCACGAGAAACAACACCGGCTGCATACATAAACTACAATCAGCCTTACAGTTCAGGTAACATGTTTGCTACTTGCCAAGACCTCAAAACCTTTACGCTTGCCGTGATGCATAGCGATTTACTGCCAGCAGAAAAGACAGCTGAAGTGTTTTCAAACAACGCTGGTTATTACGGTTATGGTTGGGGAATCAGAGACTTTGACGGAATAAAAGCATACGGTCACCACGGAGGAATGAATGGATATTGGGGCTCAATTACTTTTATTCCTGAAAGTGAAACCTTCCTTTGTTTTCTGACGAACGATGACAACACCCCAAAATACACCATAAATAAGGCCCTTGTTGATATGCTTAAAGGCTCTGAAGCGGAAATACCCAAGCCATATGATTGGCGGGCCATCGATAACGACACCAAGGAGGAAGTCATCGGTCACTACCTTGTTAAAGCAGGAGACACACTAACCGTTTTCGAAGAAAGCGATCAACTTTTCATGAAGGAAACGGGTCAGTTGGCCTACGAATTATTCCAAGTTGGCGAAAATCGATTTGTCATGACGATGCAGGAATTTGATGTTAGTTTCGGCAACGACACCGTTCGATTCAATGGAATGGTGAATTTGAAGGCACCACGAATCAAAACCGACTATTAAGCCCAATCTCAATTGAAAGAAACCGTTAAGCATTTTCCTTTTTACCTAGCTAAACCCGCACAAAGGATATTGGCTCAACAAGGCATTACCGAATTGTATGACCTCTGTCGTTTCACGAAGGCAGAGATAAAAAACCTGCATGGCATAGGTCCTGACGCTATGGTGAAAATTAAAAACGATTTATTCGAACGGTCGTTAAAATTCAAAGCCGATCCAGAAGCGTATCAGCGCTGGATAAAGGAAACATGAAAGTATAAACAAGGGCATTTGATCATATAATGCGCATTCCGCAGCCTGATTAATGTGCAACGAAAAGAGCGAAATGCTCCATTTTATTCTCCCATGCGCAAGTCACTTGGTAAAATCCACTTGAAAACTTGGACACGTCAATTAAGGTTAAACCGTGTGTTTGACTTAATTTACTCGGCAATACCCTACCTTGCATGTCGCGTATTACAATTAAAAGATCCTCTATTTCATTTGGATACGAAACCGTCACCTGGTCTTGTGCTGGATTTGGATAAATGAAAATGGAATGAAGTTTAGGAAATTCAGCTAAACCGGTTAAAACCGGTGTGTATTTAACCATATACACTCTGCTCGTCCAATTATCACCCCTTACACCCATGGTTACAAAATCACCATCACTCGATTTTATCGTTCGAATGGCGTTATGCGTAGGCGTTGTATTGGTGTCTGAATTGAACAACATATGGTCGTAGTGGTTCTGATAAACGCCTTGTTCATTAAAATAAACAACCGATGCGGTGGAAAGGTGGCCAATCGGACCAGAAGGTGGAAAGCCTTCGCAGTTAACTACTAAACTGGCATCGATCAAATCAGCATTGGCGGCAAAATGATGCGATTTATCAGTTATAATATCCAAACTATCCCCATCCAGATTAGTTTTCAAAATCATCAACCGTGCTGATGTGAGACCTGTAGATATTTCGATATTTCTAGTTCCCACCATTAAAACTTCGTTATTGCTCGATATAACTATATCCTCGGCACGAATTTGTTGATCGTGTACTCCGAAGGTATCGACATCCAATAATTTCCCGGAGAGGCCAGATTTTACTAAGTAAGAATGATGGTCGGCACCATTAATTTTTCGAGCCGAGAAATAAAGAACTGTGTCAACTAACTCGACACCCGTGAATTGTGCGTTTGGAGAAACTGCAGACCAATCTACTGTTTGATTGGTTGACGACCATTGAATATTGAGATCTTCATCGAAAGAATAAACGGTTCCAGCCGTTGAAGTATTCCTCACCAGAGCAATAAATCCGCCATTTGGTCGAGCAACAGCATCTGTAATTACAAACTCAATTCCCGAGCTTCCTATAGTAGTATGGGCTGTTCTAATCGTATCACCATTTTGATCCAATTCCCACAACGAAACAAAAACACCTGGACCGAATGATATACCAAGCACGCAGAGGTTTCCATCGCTATTGTAAATAAATATATCTCCCCGGTTCTCAATATTTGAGGATCGGTGATAATGTTTTACCCAACTCGAATCTAAATCTTCAGTGACTTTCAATAGAAACATGGATTTCTCATTATTTAAATTTTTTCCGCCACCTGTTATGAAAAAGCCATCATCGCTAGCCTTTATCATGTCATAAGGTGTACTTATTTGATTTAAAGAGGTTTTGAAAATACGCTCTACTTTGACTTGGGCGAAACCCGAAATAGTCAGGAGCATGACGCTCAAAAAAATAATCGTTTTCATGGTTTGTGGTTTTACATCAAATCTACACCTGAATCAACCCATTGAAAATAAGGTAATTGACGTATTTTTAAAAACCTAAACCGCTTGATTTATTTAAGCAATGCAGACAATAGCTCCAATATCCTCGCATTCACCTTAACCTCATCCAAACCACGCATATCAACAAGCGTCTTCCCTCGGAATCACATTCGGAAATTCGACCATATTTTATTTCATTTATTATTTGCATATTTTTGTTTTTCAATACTTTACACTGAATTAAACGATCGGAATAACAATCGGAATAAATTAAGCTAAAACCGTGGCATTCCCAACTGAACTTTATCGACTTCCAAGCGCTATGGAACCGCTTTATCCTGTGGATGAATCGGGCGAATTAGAAGAATTAGCGACAACACTAATTCGGTCGGCTGGAGCGCTATCCAATGCCAGCAATCCGATAATACGAAATGCGGTTGCCGGCTTAATTCGCCCAATGAACAGCTATTATTCCAACCTTCTAGAAGGGCACGATACGCATCCACTAGACATTGAAAAAGCGTTGAAAAGTGACTTCTCGAACGATAAAAGAAGACGTGACTTGCAGTTGGAAGCGAAAGCCCATATTAACCTTCATGAGGCAGTTACCCTTGAATGGAAAAGCAATAAACTAATTCATTCCAGTCCCTACTCAACTCATTATATTCTTGGCCTTCATGAGCGATTCTATGCACATCTGCCTACTGATTTTTTAACGGTCATAAGTCAAGAAGGTGAGGAAAAGCAAGTTTGTCCAGGTAAAATTCGCTCTGAAGAAGTAAGGGTTTCTAACCACATTGCACCAGCAGCGCAAGCTGTTCCCGACTTTTTAGATCGATTTGAAAGCGGTTATGCCCCATCACATGTATCGAATAAACAAACGATTAAAAGAATAATAAACATTGGCGCAGCGCATCACCGTCTCTCGTGGATCCACCCTTTTCTTGATGGAAATGGACGAGTCGTTAGGCTTTTTTCAGACGCATGTTTTATGTTCGATGATTTGGATGCTTCTGGAATTTGGTCCATTTCAAGGGGATTAGCAAGAAACAATACCGAGTACTATGAACGACTGTCCAACGCTGACATGAAGCGCCATGGCGACCACGATGGTCGGGGGAATTTATCGAACAAAATGCTCGTTGAATTCTGTCGATTCTTTCTGACAACGGCCATAGATCAAATCCAATTCATGCACAACAGCTTGGAAATGGACAAAATGACTGACCGAGTCAAAGCTTTTGTCAATCAGATGATCGTCTATAAAGGTTGGCGATCGGAAACAACTTTTTTACTTACTGACATATTTGTTAAAGGAAAAATATCCAAAACGGATGCAATGCGCCTTACCAACTTATCTGATAAAACATTGAAATTGATCACCGATGTGTTGACGACAGAAGAATTGATTCAACCCATTAAGGAAGGCAAGGAAATGACTTTCCACGCTCGTTTCCCAGTCAAATACTCCCCGTTATTGTTTCCAAATTTGTACCCAAGCTCCAAAGAAGCTGATCTATTAAACCATGTTTTCGCCTAACAGCTCATTCATCTTCTCCTCCACGTCATTCGAATCCCACTTCGCTTCGATGCCTTCCATGGCCATCACTTCATCCATGATTTTTTGTTGGCGCTGGCCTTCCTTCCAAGCTACGCTGTAGCGGATATCGCTGAATGTAGTCATGCTGTACAGCGGCATCCATTTGTCGGGATATTTTGCAGCAAAGCGCGCTTCAATTTTCTTTTGTAACAGGAATTTTGGATCGGCCACAAAGTCGCGCATGACGTGGTAATTGTGCAGACTTAAATCTTGAAGACCATCACCATCGGGCTTGCGCGTCCGGCTGTATTCCTCAAAGATTTTGTCCCAATCGTGGTTGTGCTTCAACATTAAGTCGTTCATGACGGTGCAGTCTTCAAATCCGGCATTCATACCTTGACCATAAAACGGTACAGTAGCATGCGCAGCATCGCCCATCAGAGCTGTTTTCCCGTGATGCCAAGGATAACATCGTGTGATGGCCAAAGAAGCTAGAGGATGGTCCTCCCATGCATCGGCAATATTGGGCATCATGGTATAAAAGTCAGGGAAGGTTGTTTTAAAGAAGTTGTCGATAGCTTCTTTTGACGTTAATTTCTCAAAACTGTTTTCACCTTCAAAAGGCATAAAAAGTGTGCAGGTAAAGGAACCATCTTCATTCGGTAGTGCTATCATCATAAACCGCCCTCTAGGCCAGATATGCAGCGCGTTTTTCTCCAACTTATAGCTGCAGTCAGCATTCGCTGGAAGCAAAATTTCTCGGTAACCATCCTCGATATAGGTTTGGCTATAATTAAATCGATCGAGCTTCTGCATGGAATTGTAACGAATGGCAGAAAATGCTCCATCGCAGGCGAAAATCAAATCACTTTTTACTTCAAAATGCTCGTGGGTTTCGTTGTTTTCAAAATAGCAAATGCCGTTTTTCATATCCGCCTCCAAGCACTTGGTGTTGTAAGTGATTTTGGCATGACCAACTTGCTCGGCTATGTCCATCATGCGCGCATTAACTCCTCCACGAGACACTGAATTGATGGCTTGCCCTTCTTTGCCATAAGGCTGATAGGTTAAATTGCCTTCCATATCATGCATGATTCGACCGGGCATGGGAATAGCAATCTCTTTGATCAAATGATCTACTCCAGCGCCTTTCAACGCTTTCCAACCTCTGTCGCTCAACGCAAGGTTGATCGATTTTCCAGCAGAAATTTCCGCTTTCCGAATATCCGTTCTGCGTTCAAAAATTTGAACTTTATACCCAGCTTTACTCAGGTAAACCGCCCAAAGCGATCCAACCAATCCTGCTCCTACTATCGTTACTTCTTTCATATTATTTCCAATCTTTTTGATCGAGCCGCTCGACATCAAATAAAACATCCCAATATCGCTCAGCGTTCATTTTTTCCCAATGAATAATCCCCTTTCGGTATTGCCAGCTTTGAAACTGAGTAAACAACGCCAAGGCACATATGGTTGCAATAATGCTTCTTTTCAATTTCATTGTTTGAATGCGATCCAAAATCAATTGAAGCAAGAAGGCAAAAATAACTAGGTATTCGACTAAGACCCTTGAACCAAAGCTCCCGCCATACCACCAGTTTGTCCAAGAGCTTAACATGTAGACAAGAAAAAGAAATCCGCCTACTAAATAAACTGCCTGAGGCTTACTCGATTTCCAAATGACAAAGATTCCCATGGACGCAAAAGCCAACACGGGAGCATAAACAAATAAGCCTTTTTTGAAGCTAAAAAGAAAGTCCCACATGTGTGGATTTGTAAAATCAAAGCCTTCACCTGGATACGAGTCAACGAACCATTCTCCCGATGACAAGAAATACATTAACGGTTGAACCCCCATCAACAAAAGCATAACAAGAACAGGTAAGAATAGTTGCGTTTTGTAATTTTTAAATACCGCCAGAAAAGTTTGAATTGGGTTCTTAAAAAATGCAGGTATAAATAACAGCACCAGGATGTTGACCGGACGAATTAACACAATGATAGCTAGCGCAATGGCAGCAATATATAAGGCACTTAAATCATAGCTATTCAAGGCTTTATACGCATATCTAACAAAAAGCGCAACAAAGGCGAATGAATAAACATGCGACATTCCTGATTCAACCACTGTATAATAAAACAGGTTGGTACCAAATACGATGAAGGCTATAACAAGCGGTAAATGCTTTTCGGCCTTAGTGAAGTTTGACAAAAAATGATAAAGCTGAAAACAGCCAAAAATGAGATAAAAGATGGCTGCGATTGCTACGGAAAGCCCATAAAGTCGCGTGTAACCATCTGATACATTTCCAGTCGAAATAGCGAAAGTATGCGCCATGAGAAAAAAGGGTAACTGGGCGATTGCCGTACCAACGAAATACTTGTTCACTGCACCATTTCCGTACGCTAATCGATAATGAGTGAACTCCAGTTTTGTCAATTCAATTGCTGAAGAAGCCGCGAAAGTTGGATCTCCATAAATGATTAGTGCTGGGAGATAAGCGTAGTATCCTCGGGCATCGTTGCTCAAAATGGATTTCCATCGTTCATTGCCCGACTTTAGATTGAACATGGTAAACAGACAAACTCCTGTAATTGCTAGTAGGACAGCGTTTCTTGACGTTATGGTTTGCCAATTCAAGTTGATCATTCTTAGGTCAACCTCAATGTTTTAACTAAGGATGGCACTGGTTAAGATCGCTCCAAACCGATACACATCTTCATAAGAATTGTAAAGGGGAACAGGTGCCATGCGAATCACATTAGGCTCACGCCAATCGGCAATGACGCCAGCTTCAGTGATTTTATCAAATAAGGCTTTTCCATAACCATGGGCTACCACACTGATTTGACAACCTCTTCTGTGCTGTTGTTTGGGTGTAATGATTTCTAAGTCCGCACCCGTTTCTTTGGCCACTTCTTGAATGACAAACTCTAAATAATCTGTGAGTGGCCGACTCTTTTTCCAGAGTCTTGGCATAGTTGCCTCCTGAAAAATCTCTAATGACGCTAAATAAATGGCCATATTGAACACGGGAGCATTACTCATTTGCCAAGCCTCTGCACTCTGCATAGGCACAAATTCTGGTTCCATTTTAAAGCGAGTCTCCTTATCATTACCCCACCAACCAGCGAGTATGGGTAACTTTCTTTTGTGGTGATTTTCATGCACAAACAAACCGCCTACTGAGCCCGGTCCACTATTCAAATATTTATAGGTACACCAAGCGGAAAAATCCACTTGCCATTCATGCAATTTCACTTCAATGTTGCCCATTCCATGTGCTAAGTCAAAACCACAATAAGCACCTACTTTATGCGCTGCATCCGTAATCACTGCCATATCAAACACTTGGCCACTGTAATAGTTTACACCACCAATCATAACGGTAGCAAGCGAATCACCTAGCTCGTAAATCTTTTCAATTATGGCGTCTTCGGTGATGAGATCTGAACCTTTTGCCGGTGCAATTTCAACAATGGCATCCTCGATGGAAAAGCCGTGTAATTTGGCCTGAGCCTGCATTGCGTACGTATCTGACGGGAAAGCCTTCTTCTCACAAAGGATCTTATAGCGTGTCTTAGTCGGTTGATAAAAGCTGGCCATCAGGCTGTGGATATTGGCCGTAAGCGAACCCATGGCAACGACTTCCGTTTCCTTAGCTCCAGCTATTTCAGCCATGGCTTTCGAAAAAAACTCATGGTAGGAATACCAGGGCCTGCGGGCTTCAAAATGGCCTTCAACTCCAAATTTTCGCCAGTCTTCCAATTCTTGAGCTAAATAAGCTTCAGCCGACTTAGGTTGGAGCCCAAGGCTATTCCCTGTAAAGTAAATTGCGGGTTGGCCATTTATCTCCGGATGGTAAAAACGTTCTCTGAATGACGCAAGCTCATCTTGATCGTCTTGTTTTTGAGCGTAGGCTAATGTATTGATCACGGTTCTTAATTATCTCATGCAATGTTAAGGATTGATGATAGCTTTCGATAATATTGTGCAACAACTAATGCATATGAAAGCACTTTTAATGACCCTTTGCCTTTTCGGAGGCCTATCTCTAGCTTATGGTCAGAGCGATCGACTCACCCCTGAAAACCTCTGGAAACTCAATCGCGTGTATGGCGAACAGGTTTCACCGGACGGAAAAACAGTGATTTACGCGAAAAAAAGCTACAAACTAAAGGAAGACAAAGGCACGGCTCACCTGATGAAGGTTGCAGTAGATGGCGGTTCTCCAATTCAAATAAGCGATGGAAAAACCAGTATTTATGATGCCCAATGGCGACCTGACGGTAAAAAAATTGGTTTCCTGAGCACAGCGAGCGGAAGCATGCAGCTATGGGAAATGAATCCAGATGGAAGCGGAATGGTTCAAGTTTCATCGTTTGACACAGATATTTCCAATTTTCACTACGCTCCAGATATGAAGCACATTAGTTTCACAGTTGAAGTAAAGGTGGAAGAGTCGCTAGCCGATAAATATCCCGATCTACCAAAAGCGACTGGAAAAGCATACGACAACTTGATGTATCGTCATTGGACGCAATGGCACGACTACAGCTATCAACATGTTGCCATTGCCGCCTATTCGGATGGAAAAGCCAATGCGGAATACACCGATATAATGGCTGGACAACCTTATGACGCGCCCATGATGCCTTTTGGAGGCGGTGAGCAAATTGCCTGGAATCCAAATGGAAAATCCTTGGTTTACGTGTGTAAAAAGAAAGTCGGAAAAGAATATGCCGTAAGTACAAATAGCGAACTATGGTCCTATGATTTAGCCTCGAAAACCACGAAGAATTTGACTGAAGGAATGATGGGTTATGACAACAACCCTGTTTTTTCACCAAAGGGAAATTACCTGGCTTGGTTAAGTATGCGAAAAGATGGTTTCGAGTCGGACAAGAATGAAATCTGGGTAATGAACATGACGTCAGGTGCGAAAAAATCGATTACCGAGACACTGGATCAAACCTTTTCAAGTATCACATGGTCGGCTGACGAAACCATGATTTACGCCATCAGCGATGTCAAGGCCACGCATCAAATCATGAAATTGACCCTAACCGCAAAGCAAGATGGTCTGCTGACCTTAAAAAGTCACGAGCAGTTCTCGACTGGCGATCACAATATCAATAGTGCTGCTCTGGCAGGATCGAAACTGGTTGGGAGTAAAAACACCATGAGTAAGCCAGCTGAACTCTACACTTGGGATTTGAAAACCAAGGCTGAAAGCCAACTATCACATGCCAACGATAAAATGCTGGCATCCATGAAAATGGGCAAAGTTGAAAAGCGCATGATCAAAACCACAGACGGATTAGACATGCTGACTTGGGTAATTTACCCACCAGACTTTGATCCAAACAAAAAATACCCAACGCTGCTCTATTGCCAAGGTGGCCCACAAAGTGCGGTCAGCCAATTTTTTAGCTACCGCTGGAATTTTCAACTCATGGCAGCCAACGGATATATCGTTGTTGCTCCAAACAGAAGAGGACTTCCTGGATTTGGGCAAAAATGGAACGATGACATTTCCAAAGATTGGGGTGGTCAAGCCATGAAAGATTATTTGAGTGCCATAGATGAGGTTTCAAAAGAACCGTTTGTGGATAAAGACAAGCGCGGAGCAGTGGGCGCCAGTTATGGCGGATATTCTGTTTATTACCTCGCTGGAATCCACGAGGGTCGATTCAAGTGCTTCATCAGCCATTGCGGACTATTCAATTTGGAAAGCTGGTATGCCAGCACGGAAGAATTGTTTTTCGCCAATTGGGATATTGGAGGTCCTTATTGGGACCCGGCTATGAAGGATAGCTTCATCAAAAACAGTCCGCATCGCATGGTCGAAAAATGGGACACTCCCATCATGGTGATTCACAATGAACTTGATTTCCGTGTTCCATTGAACCAAGGATTGGAAGCCTTCACCGCTGCACAACTCAAAGGAATTCCAAGCAAATTGCTATATTATCCGGATGAAGGACATTGGGTCCTGAAACCTCAAAACGGTGTCATGTGGCACCGTGAATTTTACGACTGGCTGGATACCTATTTGAAGTAAAAGCATTTTGAGCTGGCGATCAACGTACCTCTTGATTATTGGGTTTTGGCTTTGGATTGGAGTCAATTCAGTCTACTCTCAGAGGGGCGAGCAACTTGCTAAGCTCGCAGAAACATTGGAAGATTCGACTGTACAATATGTGCCAAGCTACGTTTCTATACCCTATCCTATGGGTGATGTTCCGAAAGGAACAGGAGTCTGTACAGATGTCGTTATCCGCGCATTTCGCTTAATCAGCATTGATTTACAACAAGAAGTGCATGAGGATATGAGCAATCATTTCTCAGAATACCCTCACAAATGGGGTGCATCTAGCACAGACAAAAACATAGATCACAGGCGTGTTCCAAATCTTATGAAATACATGGAACGCCAAGGTTGGGATGTCGGTATATCGGATTCAGTTCAACATTATTTACCTGGCGACATTGTGGCTTGGAATTTAGGCGGAGGCTTAACCCACATTGGAATCGTAACCACCGACACCTCTCAAAATGGAATTCCTTTAATAATACACAATATTGGTGGAGGACAGGTAATGGAAGATATTCTATTTGAATTTGAGATAATGGGACATTATAGAATACAATAGTTCACAACTATAATTCCAACTAACGTCCTTTAAACAAGAACTTTTAATTTCGTTCCTAAACCTTATCAACTAATTATGAAAACACGTTTACACTTCCTGATGACTTTGTTATGCGCATTCGGCATAACGCTCTCGAGCTATTCTCAATGTTTAGACAACTTTGACAATCGTCTGTCCAGCAACCTTTCTTACATTACCAATGCAATTCCGAACAATTACAACTTCAACTATGATGGAGGATCTAACTACATAAGCGATGGCGGTTTTGATATGTATGACGGAGGAAACTATCTGAACACCAATTTAGGTAGTTCTTTTAACTATACCTCAGGGGCGGTAGTCACCAATTCTGGATTTGGATCAGGTGGGAGATATGTAACCTCACAACTTGCTGGCTTTTTTGCCATGGGAGCTGAATTGAATGGAGTATCTACTTTTTCAATCACTGGTAACTTAGGGGCAGATGGCCAAGGGGCTGTGACAGCACATACATTCACGACAACCGTCAATGGTGTGAGCTATTCTTGTTATTTAAAAAGAGTGAATGACGGAAGTTATGACCCTGCCATTCATCAAGTGTTTATTGTCCCAACTACTTCTGGAGTATCGCATTCTTACTCTACTTATACTGACAATAATTTACACACCCTGTCGGGGTTAAGTAGCGTACCCTACATGTATTATATTTTGTTTGCTGGTCGAACGTCATCTAATCCATATGCGTATTCAATACCAAACAGTAATGTTGAAGACATCACAACAAAGTTTTTGGAGACTGTTGCTGATACTGGACTCTTCCTAACCAATGTTAGCACGACTGGCGGTTGTCCCAGTCAAGACAGTGTTCAAGTGGCATATAATACATGTTCGGCTTATTTTAATTCTGGTAATTCGATTACTGTACAAATGTCTGATACAAACGGTTCTTTTGCTAGCCCAACAACACTGGGTAACTGGTCGACCACTCAAGTTCAAGATACGGGCGTATTCACTATTCCGAATGTAATAGCTCATACTGGCTATCAAATTCGATTGATTTCATCGAACCCTGCCGATACATCAATAGCCAGAAATTTGGGTGCGCTAGTCGCTTTGCCTCCATCTCCAAATTGGATTTTCGCTACTGATACGGCTATATGTGATGCAGACTCTGTGTCATTTATTGATACGTTATCTCCCGCAATTGACAGTTTCGCAATATCTCTAGGCTATCAAGAATTAAATGGCGCAAACTTATGTGCAGGACAGGAATACAACTGCGGATCGATTGCCATGACTTGGACAGATACAGCATATTTAGTTCCGACCGAAGTACGCTTTAAGATCTATAGTACACTCAACTGCAATGGAACAACCAATGTAAACTTCTCCCTAAACGGAGGAACAGCGGAAGTGGAGGCCCTTAACTATAGTTGGTGTAGTTGCAGTACCCCAACCGGTGGACAAATGTTCTCGGTGACATTTGATCCAGATGACTATGTTGTGGGCGGAAGCAACACAATCACTATGACCACCAGCGTAAATTCTTGCCTCGGTTTCAGTCCGAGTTCCGCATTGGGTGGTGATATTGGCCAAGTTTATATTGTGGCGGATTCAGAGTTAGATGTTGAGTACAGTCTTTCTAGTTCATTCAATTCAATTCTGAGCCAAAATGACACGTTCACTACGTATGTTTCTTCAAGTACAGATTATTACTACCGAAGTCAAAATGTTTACGGCTGCTATAGCGACACCTTTGAGACGCAAACAATCCATGTGTCCAACCTAGACCTTTCTGCTTCATGGGCAAATGATGTGTCATGCTATGGCGGGAACGATGGTGCAATCACAGCTTTCTCTACTGGCGGTATAGGAACGGTTGAATACAGTGTAGACGGAACCAACTGGCAAACCAGCACTTCTTTAACTGGACTCTCTGCTGGCTCTTATGTAGTTTACGCAAGAGACGATGAGTCTTGCATGGACTCAACAACAGCGATTGTAGTAGATGAACCAACCGAATTAGTCGCAACAATCGACTCTTCCCAAAGCGCCTCATGTGCAGATGCTAATGATGGCTATGCATATGTGAGTGTAACTGGAGGGACCGCGGGATACTCATATCTGTGGTCTAATTCATCCACAACTGCATTGAATGAAAACCTAGGTGTAGCTGAATATATTGTTGTCGTCACTGATGGAAATGACTGTGAAACTTCTGACACCATTGATATCATATTCGAAGACTCAATTGCTCCAATGGTAATGGTTCAAAATATCACTGCTTATCTAGACTCTACTGGTTCGGTTACGATTACTGCGGCCCAAATTGACAATGGATCGTATGACAGTTGCGGTATCGCTCAAATGATTATTTCCGACTCCGTATTCAGTTGTAATGACACTATGAATCAGGTCATGCTAACAATCATTGATGTAAACGGCAACTTTGCTTCGGACACGGCAACAGTAACAGTGTCTGATACAATTGCGCCTTCAATAGAATGCCCTTCGCCCATCGAAATATGTGAAGGGGTGTTAGCTCTGGATAATGCTACGAGTACGGATAACTGCAGTTCATCTACTATGCACATCAATGGCCCTGTAGATGGTGACACGCTTGAAGCGGGAACTTATAGCTCTGAATTCATGGCGGTTGATGCATTCGGTAATGAATCAACATGCAGTGTCGATATTACTGTTAATCCATTACCTGTAATTGAATTGGGCAATGATTCTATTTTCTGTGACAGTATAGAATTCACACTGGATGCCGGTAATACTGGAAGCTCATTTGATTGGTCTACGGGCGAGTCCAGTCAGACAATTTTAGTGACAGATTCAGGAAACTATCAAGTAACGGTAACGGATGAAAATGGCTGTGAATCGACAAGTTCAATTCACGTTGGTCTGAAGGTTTGTGTAGGTATTGATGAAGTTGGAAACCCAATTTACATGACTGTTTATCCAAACCCAGCTACTAGCTCAATTAACGTGCAGATTGACGGGTTCGCGAATGAGGTTCAATTTGACATTCTAGACATCAATGGGAAACTAATTGAGTCTAAGAATAGAAATGACGTGAGTGCATCAAGCATTGAAGTAATTGATATTTCAAGTTATAGTGCCGGGATTTACATTCTATCCGTAAAGGTGAATGACAAAACATACGTTCAGCGTATTTCAAAAATGTAATCATCCTATCATCAAAAAAAGCCGCTTCTTTTGAAGCGGCTTTTTTTTTGCCATATTCAAGGATTCAAAATGCGTTTATTCATCCCAATAATTTTACTCCTCCTTTTCGCCTGTGCGGAACAAAACACTATTGTGGAGAAGCAGAGCTTAGCTAATTTGGATTGGATTAGTATCACAAGCCCAACCAAATCTCATCTGCGAGGCCTAGATGCCGCTTTAGACGGCACGGTCTGGGCTAGCGGAACAGAAGGAATGGTTTTGCGAAGTATAGATTCAGGCTCATCGTGGTCAGCCTTCCCAATTCCAGATTGTGCTAAAATTGATTTTAGAGATATCGAGGCCTTTGATCAAAACGTTGCCGTGGTAATGAGTTCAGGCAATGGAGTTAGATTCTACTTTACCTCAGATACTGGCACCACTTGGCAATTGACGTATGAAGACACAAATCGCAAGGTATTCTTCGATGGAATGGATTTCAATGGAGCCCGGGGTATGGCTTATGGAGATCCTATAGATGGAAAATTTACTATGCTAGAATCCATTGATTCTGGTAAAACTTGGGAACCATATGATCGAACCTCGATGGATTCCAGCATAGCTGGCGAGGCAGGTTTTGCGGCAAGTGGCACCGGCATCGTGCTAGGAAATTCATCCATTTGGATAGCTGCAAGCGGTAGGAAAGAGGCCAGAGTTTACAGAACCAGTGCCTCCAGCAGTTGGGAAACCTTTTCTACACCACTTTCAAGTTCAGCAAGCGCAGGGATTTTTTCTATGGCTTTCTTCCACGACATGCATGGCATTGTGGTAGGTGGCGATTACAAAGATTCAACCAACGCTGAAAACAATGCTGCATTCACAATGGATGGTGGGTTGACATGGAAATCACCCTCTAATAATCCATCAGGTTATCGTTCATGCGTTGTCTTTCTCGATGATGGAACCGCGGTTGCAACTGGACGATCAGGCACAGACATTAGTTATGACGAAGGTCAAAGCTGGGAACCCATTAGTCCCAAGGGATATTTTAGCTGCATCGGGCTGGGGAACGTATTAATCGGAGTTGGACGAAGTGGTAAAATCGGTAGAATACAGTTTAGATAGTGCGCCTATCTTTGTCCTCTGTGAAATCCGCACTACATAGCGTAATATCCCTTGTTTTAATTGGCGCATTAGTGTTGCTTGGCATTTCACCTGAAGTGTTCCATGAGCATGAAGAACACACACTACACTGCGATGAACATCACGGAAACAACTCGGTAGATGAATGTCACATCCGCTTATTCCACGATGGAGGCTCACTCAATTGCACGGATCATCAGCACCTCTTAGAAGATCACGAAGAATGCTCGATTTGTCAATTGCAGACTCCTAAAATTCAGCAACTCAAATTTGTTGACGAGAGCAACTATCCCATACAAAATACCCAGATCCTCATTGGAGGTGAACTCGCTGGGTCACTTGCATACCACTTTACGAGTGATTTAAACACCCGAGGCCCGCCCACAATGGTTTAGCATATGAATCGGTTGAGGTGATTCCGAGCGACCGATTTTTCATGCGCTCATGAACTGGGCGTTTATCAATATTTCAATTTCCTATAAGTGATGTTGCGCCTTATTGCGTGTATCCCTCTTATTGCCTTTGCTATAACAGCAAGTGCTCAAAACGACTGCAATTTAACCGTTAGCGGCCAAGTAGTTGACGAGCATGATGGAAGTGTTTTGTCCTATGCTGACATAGTGATTCTGGGGACAAATTTGGGCACAATTAGCAATGAATTGGGGTATTATTCAATTGGAGGACTGTGCGCAGGCAAGCTGATTATTGCCTGTTCGCATGTTGGTTGTGAACCGATTTACGATACGATTGAAGTATCTCAGAATATAGTGCACAATTTCTATCCCGAACACCATGCAGAATTGCTGAATGCGGTGCGAATTGATGAAAAAAAGACACCGATACGAAGTGCAGTCGAAATGGAAACGATAGAATATCAAGAGCGACAAAAGGGAAAATCGCTTGGCGAGAGTCTAAGTTCTATTTCTGGCGTTAACACCCTGAACACCGGAGCTAGTATTTCCAAACCTATGATCCACGGCCTGCATAGCAATAGGCTACTCGTTCTTAACAATGGAGTGCGACAAGAGGGCCAGCAATGGGGTAATGAACATGCACCAGAAATTGATCCATTCATAGCCGATGAGCTCACGGTAATTAAAGGTGCGAGCAGTGTTCGATATGGATCCGATGCTATCGCGCAGGTGGTATTGGTTTCTCCAAAGGCAATGACCGATAGTTTTGGAATTGGAGGGGCATTTGACCTCGTTGGCCAAACAAACGGAAGAGGTGGGATTTCCGCACTCATGTTTGAAGGAAGCCATAAGCAAATAGAAGCCTTTAGATGGCGGGTGCAAGGTTCAATAAAGAAACTTGGCAACCAGCAAGCTCCCGACTATTTCTTGAAAAACACAGGTTTGGAAGAATGGAACTTTTCCGCGGCTACTTCATTCTCTGATCAGAAAAAAGGAGTTGAATTGTATTACAGCCAATTCAACACCAATTTGGGCATTTTTTCGGCATCGCACATTGGTAATTTGACAGATTTGCAGCGGGCGTTTCAAGCGAATGAACCACTTGAATCATCAGGTTTTAACTATGAAATCAAGACGCCTTACCAGCATGTCACGCACGAGCTCATCAAGGCCAGCGGATTTCTAGCGACTGGTGAAAAGGGGAAATTTCAAGTAACCTATGCGCACCAATACAATTTGCGCGAAGAGTTCGATAAACACAGCGTAGATCAAAGTGTTCCCGCGCTGAGTTTTGAAATAACCACTCACAGTGCCGATGCGCTATGGGAATATCGTCATGGAATTGGCAGCAAACTAAAAATTGGTGCTTCCACTATGGCGCAAGGCAATACTTTTTCGGGTAGGTTTTTCATTCCCAATTTTAAAAAGTGGAGCACAGGTTTTTTCGCTATCGAGCAATGGAAAATGAGTAACCGATGGACACTTGAGGCTGGTGCTCGTTGGGAATATGTGAATCAACTGGTCTTTATCCGAAAAGGGGCGGAAGTGAATCAATTCCAACACGCTTACCATCAACCGACTGGTTCTATTGGTATTCTAAAATCTTTTCGGAGCGATTGGCAATGGAGAACCAATTTGGCCACTGCTTGGCGGCCACCCAATGTAAACGAGCTTTATAGCAACGGACTTCACCACGGGGCGGCCACTTTTGAAATTGGCGACACCAGTTTGGTAAGGGAAGTGAGCTATAGCTGGAACAGCGAGCTAAGTTTTAAGCGAAAAAGAGTGGAAGCTCAGGTTGAAATCTATGTGAACTACATGGATCATTTCATCAATTTACAGCCAGTTTTTCCTGCAACCTTGACGATACGCGGAGCTTTCCCTTCGTATCAATTCGTTCAGGTTAATGCACTGCTGTATGGGGTTGATTCCAAGATTGCGTTTGACATCTTACCCGCCTTAAAAGTCACTTCCAAAACTTCAATTCTACGAGCTAGAAACCTCGACAACCAAGATTGGCTTAGTCAAATGCCTGCCGATCAATCACAGTTGGAATTGGAATATTCATTTCTGAAACTTAGAAAGAACCGCACCGCCTTCGCGGCCATTGACGCTCTATGGGTAAACAAACAATGGCGTGTGCCTGCAAACAGTGACTATGTCTCCTCTCCAAGTGCCTTTTTACTTTTTGGAATGACAGCGGGAATGAACCTACCAGTAAAATCTGGAGAAATCGGAATCAATCTTGAAATCAATAATTTATTAAACCAGCGCTATCGAAATTATCTAAACCGATACCGCTACTACGCTGATGAAATCGGACAAAATATCATCCTGAGATTATCGGCTACCTTTTAAAAATCAAAAACATGAATTATCTAAAAAACACCGCCTTAATTTCTCTCATACTAATCTCAATTGGTTGCAAGCGTGACAAAGACGACCCAACCGATCCCATTGACATCAATGAAGAAGAGCTAATAACCTCCGTGGTTTTGCATTTTAATGACACCGAAAGCGGAGTTCAGTTTTCTTCAGGATGGAGAGATTTAGACGGACCAGGCGGAAATTCTCCTGTCATTGATTCTATCATCCTAGAAACGAATTCGATTTACGATGTCACGCTTCAATTCTTGGATGAATCCAAAAATCCTAGCACGGACATAACGGAGGAAATAAAAAATGAAGACCAAGAGCATTTGCTTTGTTTCGAAACCTCGAATTCGCTGGTCGCGATCGAACGCACCGATTCAGATGGCCAATTTGAAGTCGGGCTTTTATCAAAATGGATCTCTGAAAAAACTGGGGATGGAAGCATTAGCGTTTCTCTCAAACATCAACCCAATGTGAAAGATGGAACATGTAATCCAGGAGAGACAGATGTTGAGGTGGAATTTCCGCTGATCGTGGAATAAATAGAAAAGGGGGACGATTGTTGATTCATCGCCCCCTTCTTTTTTCAAAAAAAAACTATTCTGTTATTGCCAGCGGATTGACCTTGTATTGAGCCGGCACTTCACCTGTGAGTGATTCTAAAAATGCAACCACATTTTTCACTTCATCCTTGTTCATTTTATAGTCGAGCTGAACCTCGGCCATGATTTTCACCGCCTCAGACAGATCACTCACACTGCCGTCATGAAAATAAGGATGTGTCTTGTCAATGTTCCTCAATGAAGGCACTTTAAACATGTAATTATCAAATTCATCATCTGTTTGTTCGGCCAGGCCTTTGTCATGTTTTTCGCTACCTGTAGCTTCCCAATAAGGTTTATGCACACCAAAGCGTTGCATCTGATTCCCACCTAACAGAGGGCCGTTGTGACACGATGTGCAACCGATTAAGGTGAAGGAAAGCATGCCTTTTTTTTCTTGCAAGGTTAATGCCGACTTATCGCCTTTCATATAGGCGTCAAATCGCGAAGGAGTCAAAAGTTGACGCTCAAACACCCCAATTGCATTGCGCATATTGGTATAGGTAAACGGATTTTTATCCCCTGGGTAGGCTTCGGCAAACAGTTGCTTGTAGAGATCAATTTCCGACAAGCGCTTTTCCACGTCCTTTTCGCTCGGCATATTCATTTCAACCGGATTCAAGACAGGACCACCAGCTTGTTCTTCTACATCTTTCATTCTACCATCCCAAAACTGGCTTGTGTGCAAGGCAGCATTTAAAGTTGTTGGTGAGTTCCGCTCTCCATTCTGACCTAAATCGCCAGGACTCGTTGGCAAATTATCTACACCATAAGTGTTCAAATTATGGCAAGAGTTGCAACTATTGTTTCCCGTTAAAGACATTCGCGTGTCATAATAAAGGGCGTGACCCAGTTTAATTTTTGCTGGGGTTATTTCGTTTTCAGGATTTGGCGCAGCTGATGGAAGTGCAGCATACAAACTCATGTGTTCGGCTAATTTACCATCATAAATTTTACTGTCCTTTTCTTCTGAAGATGCTTCAGTTTCTTTAGGTGCGTCAGAACCGCAGGAAGAAAGGATAAACGCAAGAGCAAAGAGTGGATAATATACTTTCATAGGTGTGGAATTGGTTCGCGAAGTTAGTCAGACTCAAAATGACTTTGCGTGATGTGTATCACAAACATCCAAGCCCAAGAAATAGTTCAATTCCTAGTTAAAAACGAAGCGTAATAGGGCGGACACAATGGGCAGCCCGATCGAAATCAGTTTATCTCTCACCGCCACATTCACAGCTTCCACTCTATTGTGTACTTGCAGTTTCTGGTAGATATTCTCGATGTGCTTTCGAACGGTTTTCGGACTAATAAACAAGACTTCCGCAATTTGATTGTTGGTCAATGCTGTCCTAAATAATTTCAAA